>Ga0181577_10003731_pt1 | contig 11809 bp, 13 predicted proteins | sample 101ome_21_FD_132468 | JGI IMG/M metagenome (GOLD analysis project Ga0181577, IMG submission 132468) | Coastal salt marsh microbial communities from the Groves Creek Marsh, Skidaway Island, Georgia - 101413BT metaG (megahit assembly) | ecosystem: Environmental > Aquatic > Marine > Intertidal...
ATGCTCTCAATCGCACCTGCTGACTTCCAGTACCACGACAGCTACTTCGTAGTGGCGCACTTCCACTATGTGATGGTTGCGGGTGCGGTGTTCAGTATGACCGCTGCGGTTTACTACTGGTTACCCAAGTGGTGTGGTCGCATGTACAACGAGACCATGGGCAAAACGCACTTCTGGATATCCTTCATTGGCTTCAACATTACCTTCTTCCCTCAGCACTTTGTGGGTCTAGCCGGTATGCCTCGTCGTATCCCCGATTACGCGTTGCAGTTTGCTGACTTCAACATGATGTCCAGTATTGGCGCTTTCATCTACGGTGCCTCGCAAATCATGTTTTTGTACAACGTTATTGCAACGATTGTAGCGGGTAAGCCAACCAGCGATGAAAAAGTGTGGGATGGTGCAGAAGGCCTAGAGTGGACGTTACCGACACCCGCTCCATATCACACGTTCGAAACACCTCCAGCGGTCCGTTAAGTCGAATTGAGGTAAGGTATCGATGCTGCGCGTAAGTAAAAATCCAACCGTTGATATCACCGCCAAGTTGGTGGTGGTATCTATTGCGATGTTTGCTTTTGTGTTTGTCGTAATGGTGCCCTTGTACAACGTGTTATGCGATGTACTGGGCATTAATGGGAAGACCGATGGTACGCAGTACACATCGGTGCCCGTTGCCGTAGATGAGTCGAGGACGATTACCGTTCAATTCATAGCGACCAACAATGAAGGTATGCCGTGGGAGTTTTCGCCCAATGTCACGGCGATGAAAGTCAATCCTGGCGCCGTGAACGACACGGTTTTCTACGCGCGAAACCCATTGCCGAAGGACATGGTGGCGCAGGCTATTCCCAGTATCTCGCCTGCCCGCGCAGCACCTTACTTTCATAAGACCGAGTGTTTTTGTTTTAACCAACAACCATTAAGTGCGCAAACCGATGCCGAGATGCCACTGCAGTTCATTATCGATCAAGAGCTGCCGAAGGACATTCAGACGATCACTTTGTCGTACACTATTTTTGATATAACCGAAGCTGCAAGCGGGAGCGTCGCAGCGCGCTAAGGCGCTCACCCTGGGGGGGAGTGCATGTTTCAGGGAGAAACACAATGAGTGAACAAGCAACAACGGCGCACGAAAAGTATTACGTGCCGGAAAAAAGCTCGATGGCGGTATTGGCCACCACCGGCTTAATTACCAGCACGTTTGGTGCTGCAACCGCGATGAACCAGGCTACATTCGGTGACGGAGAGTCGTCTTTTACTGTTATGTATGTCGGCCTATGTATATTCGCCGCCACTTTGTTTAGCTGGTTCAGAACCACGATTAAAGAGAATTTGGCTGGTATGAACTCGGCTCAGCTGAAGAAGTCGTACGTAATGGGCATGTTCTGGTTTATCTTTTCAGAAGTGATGTTCTTTGCGGCCTTCTTTGGCGCGTTGTTCTATGTGCGAACCCTTGCGGGGCCGTGGCTTGCAGGCGAAGGGGAAGGCGGTGCAATGAATCACCTTCTGTGGCCGGGCTTTGAGTTTTCATGGCCTATGATGCAGACACCGCAGGAAGCAGTGGGAGGTGTTACTAACCAGCTCATCGCGAACATGGGTACGTTTACGAGCGCCGAGAAATCGATGGCCTTCTCCGAGGTCGGTGCTTGGTATCAGTGGTTACCTTTGTGGAACACCATCATTCTGCTGACGTCGAGTGGAACAGTGCACATTGCGCACGAAGGTCTACTGTCGGGAAATAAAAAGCGGTTTAATTTGTGGCTGGGTATCACGGTTGCACTGGGCGTCGCGTTTATTGGCTTGCAAATTCTCGAGTATTACGAAGCGTATGCTCATTTTGGTCTGACATTAAATTCTGGGATCTACGGTTCGACCTTCTTTATGTTAACCGGATTCCACGGATTCCACGTGGCGATGGGTACAGTAATGTTGGGTATCCAGCTGATTCGCTCTTTGACAGCGGGCCACTTCACTTCGGATGACCACTTCGGTTTCGAAGCGTCATCTTGGTACTGGCACTTCGTTGACGTCGTGTGGGTCGGTCTGTTCCTGTTCGTTTACATTATCTAATCCTATTGCTGGCCCGCTTGCGGGCCAGCGTCCCACGGATTGCGATGACCCAGCTGGCCCGTAGCGACTCCATAGATAATAACTCCCGCCAGCGCAACCGCTAAGGTTAATCGCGCGCCTAAAGAGTGAAAGGTACGCCGCCGTGTTTTATCACCTTGGTCCGTCATTAAAAAGTAAAACCCACTGCCAAGGCTTGCAACAAGCGCTAACATGAGAATACCGATTAGGATTTTGAGCATGTTCGTAACCTCGAAGGCAGAAGAGGAAGCCAGTATAGCGAACTCCGCCTCAATACGCTTTACGAGATACAGATGACGCAGAATCGTTTTCATTATCACTTTGAATGGCGTTTAACTCTGTTTACTTTCGTGTGCTTCACGATTTTTGTGAGGCTGGGCTTTTGGCAGCTCGACCGTGCGGACTACAAGGTAGCCCTAGCGGCAGACTATGCCTCTCAGTCAGCGTTAGCCCCTGCCAGTGCGTCTGAGCTACTTACGGAAGAGTCGATTTTGTCTGGCCGAAAAGTTCGGTTAGACGGCACATTTCTGCCGGAGATCTTTTTGCTCGATAATCAAGTGGTCGACGGTCACTTTGGTAACGATGTCATTCAGGTGTTTCAAACGAAGGACCCTAAGTTACTTTTTTTTGTCAACCGCGGTTGGGTGAAAGCCGATCCGTCCCGATTGCAGCCAACAGCGGTACCTGAGTTCTCGGTGCAGGAAATCATCGAGGGCGAAGTGTACATAGCACCCGGCACTCCGTTTACTCTAGGTAGCCCTCCAACAGAGATTGTTTTTCCACAGACAATTCAGAGTGTAAACGTCGATTTTATGACATCCGCTGTACATAAATCAGAGGCGTTTTATCCGCATTTAATTCGTCTTTCACCGGATGACGGCTCTGCTTACAAAGCACATTGGGCGCTCGTCAACGTTTCGCCCAGTAAACATCAAGGCTATGCTGTTCAGTGGTTCGCGATGGCTTTGGCCTTGGGGCTTTTGTATTTACATCGATCTACCAATATTGGGGCCTTAATTCGGCCTACGTCAGGAGCGAAGAACGATCATGACTCAGAGTAATGTGAAAACAAATCGACTTATCCTGTTAAGCATCATTGGACTGCCGATTACCATGGTTCTCGCGGCAACGTGGCTTTGGCTATACGTTTCAAGTGGCGAACTCGATTTGGTAGGCGCTCTAGGCACATCTAATCACGGCCGCCTATTGGATCCGCCCAGGCAGGTCGGTGACTACCACTTTGAAAATCAATTCGGCGCGAAGGTCGACATAACGCAAAGTGGGCCGAAATGGACTTTTCTCGTTCGAGCCGAAGCTCAGTGCGATATTGACTGCATGCGAGCCCTGTATACCACACGACAGATCCATGCCGGTTTGGGGAAGGAATTTGGGCGCGTGCGCCGAGTGTTTGTGAGTGCTGAACCGCAAAATCTGGATGCGCCTCTATCGCCACAATCGGTTGACGCAATGGCGACCGGTGTTGGCACATTCGGGGACTATTTAGAAACCTATCATAAGGGCATGCCTGTGCTAAAATTGGCATCGGCGGAATATAAAGCACTGTTTTCCGGTGCGCCTAACAGTGAATGGTTTTTAGTTGATCCAGCTGGATGGGTGATGATGTCTTACACCTTAGACACTCATTACAAGGATATCACTTCAGACCTCAAATTTTTGTTGAAGAATTCGGCGGGCTGATATGACTAGCGCTCAAGTGGCAAATAAGCCCACGTTTAAAGATTTTTATATCTTGACGAAACCCAACGTCGTGGCCTTGATGATCCTTACTTCGGTCATTGGGATGTTTATGGCAGTTCCCGGTTGGGTTCCCTTGCAGCCTTTAATTTTGGGTAACGTAGGTATTGCCCTTTGCGCCGGTGCAGCGGCGGCGGTGAATCACATCATCGATCAGCGTATCGACACTAAAATGGCGAGAACCGCCAATCGCCCTGTGGCAACGGGGGTCGTCACCACCCGTCAAGCCGTTTGGTTTGCGTCTATCATAGGCGTTTTGGGTATGACTATTTTAGTCATCTGGGTGAATGCCCTGACCGCATGGCTCACTCTGGCGTCACTGGTGGGTTATGCGTTTATCTACACACTGTTTCTTAAGCGCGCTACGCCACAGAATATTGTGATTGGCGGGCTCGCAGGCGCGGCGCCGCCGCTTTTGGGGTGGACCGCTGTCACAGGAGAGATACACGGTCACGGTCTTCTGTTGGTCTTAATTATCTTCGCTTGGACCCCGCCACATTTTTGGGCGCTCGCTATTCATCGAAAGGAAGAATACGCTCTAGTCGATATTCCCATGTTACCCGTTACACATGGAGACGCTTTTACACGCTTACACATACTCCTCTACACCATAGTTATGTTTATCATCACCGTTTTACCTTTTGTTACCCGATTGAGCGGGCCGCTCTATCTCGTTGGTGCGGTGATTCTGGGGCTCATCTTTTTATACTGGTCATTGGCTATGATATTCCACTGGCGAGAGGATGCTCCGATACAGACCTTTAAATATTCTATCTTTTATTTGATGGCGCTGTTTGTCGTTATGCTGGTGGATCACTATATTTACCCCACCGCGACTCTCTGAGGTACCTATGACTTCTGCGACTCAATTGAAAGGAATTAAACGGACCGTCTTCGCCATCTTGGTGTTTATCGCCGTTGTTGTAGTGAGCTTCGTATCGCGAGTTTTCCAGCCAACAATCTTGTCGGTTGCTGAGATGCAGGCCAATGGGACGATGGTTTTCAGTGCACCGCGTCAGTTGACGGACTTTAAGCTGGTCGACCACCATGGAAATACATTCACCAGAGAGTCGATACAGGGGCGCTGGACCTTGGTTTTTTTCGGGTTTACGTTTTGCCCTGACGTATGCCCCACGACTATGGCAGAACTCAATCAGTTCATGGATTTGGTGCAAGGGACTGAAGTCGAAAATGCCTTCGATGTTGTAATGGTTACGGTCGATCCTGCGCGCGATACACAGGAACAGCTTGCTACCTACGTACCATTCTTCAATCCTAACTTTCTAGGCGTAACGGGTGAATTTCTTGATATCCATCGTTTTGCTACCGAGTTAAACACCCCTTTCCGCCGTGTACCCGGTGGTGGTGAAAACTATCAGATGGATCACAGTGCAAACATAGTGATCATGAATCCCAGAGGCGACTATCACGGTTTTGTAAAAGCCCCTCTCGATCTGACCAAAATGAAATTGACCTTGCGCTCAATGGTGGCGCAGTGGGGCAAGCAGGGGTATTAACCCCTGCTGTTACTTGACAGTTTCTTCTAGAAAGTTCTTTTCGAGAGAAGCGTCAAGCTGAGCTTGAAGTCTCTGTTCTAAAGACATCGATACTGCTACCGCGCCTTTCTTAACTGTTTCAGCCTTTGCTTTGGTTGCAGTGGTGTGCTGAGTTTTGATCAGCACATCATTGCTAACCATTGCGATCGTTGGGATGTTGGCCAACGCATTCATGCTAAATAGAGACACCAAACTGATTACTGCTAAACTATTTGTTACTTTCATCTTCATTTCCTCGCAAAGTGTTACCTTGGGTAACGAGGGGGCATTATAGGCTTTTTGTAATAAATTTAAAGGGCTTATCGAAATATTTACGATCTATTTCAGTGAATAGTGCATTCTATTTTTTGAATTTTGTATTCGAAGGTAACACTTCCGAAAAGTAAAGGGTGGGTTTGGACGATATCGACCATGGCAAACTGGAGTGGCTTACGGTTTAATGCACCTCGGAATCAGAAATCTATAGGACTGTGCATGTCAGCTTCGGATAAACCCCCTTTGTTACTGGTCGACGGGTCGTCTTATTTGTATCGAGCCTTCCATGCCTTACCCCCCTTGGAAACCTCAGCAGGGCAGCCCACCGGTGCCATCAAGGGTGTCATCAGTATGCTCAAGCGACTACAAACTGATTATCCAGATAGCCCCATTGTTGTTGTGTTCGACGCTAAGGGGCCTACTTTTCGAGACGCGCTGTTTACAGAATACAAAGCCCATCGCCCCCCCATGCCAGAGGAGTTGCGATCGCAAATCGAGCCCCTACACGAATTGGTCAGGGCCTTGGGGTTTCCCTTGCTTTGCGAACCAGGGGTTGAGGCAGATGATGTTATAGGCACCCTCGCGTCTCGCTCAGCATTAGAATCTCGGCCGGTCGTGGTCTCCACTGGGGACAAAGATATGGCACAACTGGTCAATGAGCACGTTACGCTGGTTAATACTATGAGTGACACCATATTGGATATAGAGGGTGTCCGAGCTAAGTACGGGTTTGGGCCAGAGCGAATGATCGATTATTTGGCACTCATGGGAGACAAAGTGGATAACATCCCCGGTGTGCCAGGGGTCGGAGAAAAGACGGCGTTGGGATTGATACAGGGCTTAGGCGGTCTGGATGACATCTACGGAAATCTGGATAAAGTCGCCGGACTACCCATTCGCGGCGCTAAAACATTGGCTGCGAAGTTAGAACAAGAAAAAGATATGGCATATTTGAGCTACGAGCTCGCTACCATCAAGCTGGATGTCGACCTCAGCGTAGCCCCTGATCAACTCCAGAACTCGAGAGTCGATATTGCCGCGCTTGAAAGCTGGTACGCCACTCTCGAATTTCGGTCCTGGTTGCAAGAGCTACAGGGATCTGAAACGGAAACAAAGACCCCGCTTGTTGCAGCGTCTGCGATCGAAACTCATTATGAAACCATTCTTACTGAAGCGGATTTACTTAGGTGGGTCGACGTCTTGAGGCAGGCGGGAATCTTTGCCTTCGATACGGAAACCGACAGCCTAGACTATATGAATGCCCATCTCGTGGGCATGAGCTTCTGTTGCGAGGCGGGCACTGCGTGTTACATACCGCTTTCACACGATTATCCAGGTGCGCCTGATCAGCTTCCTTTTGATACCGTGTTGAACCAGGTTCGTTTTTTACTGGAAGATGCGTCAGTTTTAAAAATAGGCCAACACCTAAAATACGATCAACATATTCTTGCAAACCAGGGTATTACGCTCCGAGGCTTTGCCGGCGACACCATGTTGGAATCGTATGTGCTGGATTCGGTTGCAGGGCGCCACGACATGGACAGCCTTGCCGAACGCCACCTAAACCGCAAAACCGTCACATTTGAGGATATAGCCGGTAAAGGCGCCAAGCAGCTTACTTTTAATCAGATCGATCTTGAAAAAGCCAGCCACTACGCCTGCGAGGACGCGGATATCACCTGGCAGCTCTATCAGTGTTTAACTGCAAAGCTGAATCAAAACCCGTCGCTCAAAAAAGTGTATGAAACCATCGAGCTGCCTTTAGCGCCGGTTCTGCAAACCATAGAGCGCAATGGTGCTTTGGTTTCTCGCGAAATTCTTCAAGAGCAAAGCGCAGTTTTGGGTGCGAGACTTATTGAGCTTGAGGCGCGAGCGCACGAACTGGCGGGCCGCCCCTTTAACTTGGGCTCCACCAAGCAGTTAGGCGAAATCCTCTTCGATGAGCTCCAGTTACCCGTTATCAAGAAAACGCCAAAAGGCGCTCCCTCAACTGCCGAGGAGGTCTTGGTTGAATTGGCTCTGGACTACCCTTTACCAAAACTACTCATCGAGCACAGAGGTTTGTCTAAGTTGAAATCGACTTATACGGATAAACTACCCGTACTCATTAATGACAGAACGGGCCGAATCCACACGTCTTACCATCAAGCCGTCACGGCAACAGGCCGCCTTTCATCGTCGGACCCAAACTTACAAAATATTCCGATCCGTAGCGTCGAGGGTCGGGCTATCCGCAAAGCCTTTATCGCGCCGGAGGGCAGTAAAATTGTGGCAGCGGATTACTCGCAGATAGAGTTGCGCATCATGGCCCATTTGTCGGCTGACCCAGGCTTGGTTACGGCCTTCAATGAGGGTCTTGATGTGCACGCTGCGACGGCTGCAGAGGTATTTGGTCTTCCTGTGTCTGAAGTGACGGCAGACCAGCGGCGCAAAGCGAAAGCCATCAACTTTGGTCTCATTTATGGTATGTCCGCATTTGGCTTAGCGCGCCAGCTTCACATAGGCCGAGCTGAGTCCCAAAGCTACATTGATACCTACTTCGACCGATATCCGGGCGTCCTACAGTACATGAATCGAACACGTGAACAGGCCCACGACACCGGCTACGTAGAAACCCTTTTTGGGCGCCGGTTGTACTTACCTGAGATCAACGCGAAAAATAAAATGCGCGTGCAAGCGGCAGAGCGAACCGCGATTAATGCCCCCATGCAGGGGACTGCAGCCGACATCATAAAAAAGGCGATGCTGTCGACCCAAGCTTGGCTAATTGACCAAGGCCTGACTGCCAAGATGATTATGCAGGTCCACGATGAATTGGTATTCGAAGTCCCTGAGGCAGAACTTGATCAGATCGTTTCTGGTGTGACCGCCGCCATGGAAAGCGCGGCTAGCCTAGATGTCCCTCTGATAGTCGAGGCGGGGGTTGGCAACAACTGGGAGGAGGCGCATTAGCCAAGAGGCTGTGTCAGCCATTCGTCGAGTTTTGCAATCAAGGCCTCGTGGCCTTGGTGTTTTAGCGAGGAAAACACTTGCACCGACAGTTTTCCGCCGCGCTCACGCAAGGCCTTCTCAACCTGTAGCTTAGTAGACTGCTGTGCGCCGCGTTTGAGCTTGTCTGCTTTCGTTAACAGTATGTGGCAGGGCATATCCGCTGATAGCGCCCACTTCATCAACTGCTCATCGAACGGCTGCAGCGGGTGGCGGCAGTCCATTAGCAGTATGAGCCCCTGAAGCGACTGGCGCTCCTGCAGGTAGGTTTCGACCTGCTGAGTCCATTCACGTTTCATTGCTAGAGGTACTTTAGCAAAGCCGTATCCAGGCAAATCGACTAGCCGCTGCTGATCGCTGAGCGAGAAGAAATTTAATAGCTGTGTCCGACCGGGTGTCTTGGACGTGCGAGCCAACTTCTTATTCTTGGTTAAGCTGTTGATAGCACTGGATTTTCCAGCATTCGAGCGGCCTGCAAAGGCTACTTCCCAACCCAAGTCCGCAGGGCATTGATGAAACTTGGCCGCGCTCGCGAGAAACTCGGCGCGGTCGTAGCGCGGCCTTTCTGGTGCGACTAAGTCAATATTTGCTGTCATATGGCCCTTTCAACTTTGTTGTGTTTCGAGATTTGTATATAATGCCACAGCTTTGCCTAGGGGGCGCGGGGCAAGCACAAGAATTCACGCAAACTTTGATTGCCCAGAGTCCACAACTTTAGAGGTCGCGTTATGAAAAAGCTCCTACTAGCACTCTCTTTTATGGCCGCCGGTTTTGCTCAAGCCGATATTGATGCAGCTACCAAAGCCATTTACGATCGCAGCTGCACTTTCTGCCATACTAACGGTGGTATGCCGAATATCCCTAAAACAGGTGATGCTGCCGCGTGGGAGCCTCGAATCGCTCAAGGCCTTGACGCGATGGTTGCTTCTGTCAAAGCGGGCAAAGGTGCGATGCCGCCGAAAGGCATGTGTATGGACTGCACCGACGAGCAGTTTGCCGCTCTGATCACTTACATGGCGACTGGAAAGTAATACAGCAGTAACGAGACGATTATGAAAAAACTTTGGTTAACAGTAATTTTAGCGTTTGGTGTAAGCGCGAACGCGGCAACCGTTATGCCGGAAGGTAATGCGGCTAATGGCAAAGCTCAAACAATGATGTGTTCGGCTTGCCACGGGGCTGACGGTAACAGTGCCGCCCCAACTTTCCCGAAGCTAGCCGGGCAGGGCGCTAAGTATCTATACAAGCAGCTAATGGACGTACGCGACGGTGCGCGTGTTATCCCAACGATGATGGGTTTGTTGGATAACAAATCGAATCAAGAGCTGGCTGACCTTGCTGCGTATTACTCAGAGCAAGCCATGAGTGGTTCACAGGCAAACCCAGAGTTAGTTGAATTAGGCGCTCGGGTTTATCGAGCGGGCGTTGCAGATAAAGGTGTAGCGGCATGTACGGCGTGCCACGGGCCTACCGGTGCCGGTAACGCACCAGCGGGCTTCCCACGACTGGCTGGTCAGCACGCAGATTACATCGCTTCAACTTTGAAAGCGTACCGCACTGGATATGATGATCCAGCGGGGCGTACCAACGATGGTGATACCAAAATCATGCGCGCCACGGCCCGAGGTCTGTCGGACGCACAAATCGAAGCGGTTGCTAGTTACATCTCTGGTTTAAAGTAATTCAGTAAATACGTGTTAAAAAAGGCGGCTCAGGCCGCTTTTTTTATGCACCGAAACATTAGATCGATAGTGGGCACTCTACGGCATAATTGCTAAGATTTAGGGAACCTGCCCAACAATTTAGAGTCCAAAAAAAGAGACCTAAGGAGCGTCGTATGAAATCCTTTATTAAAATGATGTGTGTCGTAAGTTTCGCTTTGTGCGCGTCTATCTCTGCAGCGGAAGAGTATGTCGCCGGAGAGGACTACGATCTCATTACTCCCCCGTTTCGCACGGCTAATCCCGACAAAATCGAGGTTCGCGAGTTCTTTTGGTACGGTTGTGGCCACTGTTTCACTTTTGAACCCTTATTAGCCGCATGGAAAAAGACATTGGCGGATGATGTGGATTTTCAACCCTCTCCGGCGATCTGGAACGCGCCAATGAAAACGCACGCCAAGGTGTTTTTTGCGGTGGAAGCTCTAGGCTTGGGGGATTCCATGCATCGGGCGATCTTTCAGGCAATGCACGTAGATCGCAATCCCCTGACTACCGACGCTGCGATATTGAAGTTATTTAAATCGCAAGGTGTGTCAGAGGCTGATTTTAATCGCGCCTACAAATCCTTTGGCGTGGGTGCGCAAGTCGGCAAGGCTGAATCCATTATGCGCGAAGCAAAAATTAGCGGAACCCCAGAGTTGGTTGTTGCGGGCAAATACCGCATCTCAACTCGAAAAGCAGGCAGCCAAGCAAACATGCTGAAAATTGCTGACGCGTTGGTTGAAAAAGAGCGCGCTATCAATACGCAGGCGGTGAAAGCCGCAAAAGTAAGCATGGATGCTTCTGACACGCAGGTGGCTGCTCTCAACTGATTTTATTTAGATCTGAAAAAGCCGGCTCGGTTAAATACGGAGCCGGCTTTTTTGTCTCTCGCTATAAGACCTATCTTTCTTCTACATGCCGTTTGGGTAGGCCGTCAAATCTCCCGCGCCACTGTCTCTAACCGCGCGAAGTGCTTTTGCATATTCAATTAATTGATTGAGGGCATATTTGCCGCGATCCACGAAATAATCGTGTTCTTCGGCGTTGTTGCTTTCTGTATCCTCGTTGAACACGCCCAAGACGTTTCTAACAACCAATTGCTCAGGGATGTAGCAGATTCGTGAATTTTTGTAGCTGCTCATGCGCAGCTCACAAATGGCGTTCGCGCCGCCTGTCAGCACAGAGAGTGATACCAGCAATCCTGGTTTGTGTGCCAGCTCGCCGCCGTTACCCATAACTAAGAAAAAGTTTTTTACGGCTGCAGGTGCCATACCATGCCACTCCGGTGCGATAACCACAAACCCATCAGTTTCCGCGCATTGTGCTTTCAGTTCATCGAGTGGCGCCCAGTGTTCCCCGCCGCTGAAAAGGGCTTCATCCCACATAGGTAGCGGCTCTTTACCCAAGTCATAAACCCAGCTTTCAATTTCAGGGTGTATTTCTGCTAACAACTTATTGAGATAG
>Ga0181577_10003738_pt1 | contig 11792 bp, 10 predicted proteins | sample 101ome_21_FD_132468 | JGI IMG/M metagenome (GOLD analysis project Ga0181577, IMG submission 132468) | Coastal salt marsh microbial communities from the Groves Creek Marsh, Skidaway Island, Georgia - 101413BT metaG (megahit assembly) | ecosystem: Environmental > Aquatic > Marine > Intertidal...
CTCAGAAGATTACAACCAGACCGGACACAAGACACTAGATATACATAGTACAAGTATCGGTACCTACAGCCTGGCATGGGATGGCGACGACGGGCTTTATGAGCAATTCCATAAAAACGTACTAGAACTGACGCAAAAGCCCATTATTACCAAAATAGTGCGCCTTCATATAGGCGATATCACAAAAATGCGAGAATGGGAACAAACAAAAGTCCTCATCATTCAACCAGAGGGACAGGTGATCGGAATAGTGCGGCAAGTACAATTTAAAGTAAGTAATAGAAAAACAAATACCATTTTAGCCACTGTCCAAATCGTAAAATTATAATTCATGAAAGTAGATAGCCTTACCGTCACTATCAACGACAAAAGAATCATAGTTCCTCAGCATTGGAACGACCTAAGCCTCAAAACACAGCTCAAAATCTACGGCACCTTAATGACGGATGTTGGTAATATTTTAGAGGCTCACGAAATCGTACCTTTTAAGCGAATAGAAATAATGAAATTATTACTAGGCTTAAATACTGCTTTTATGAAAAAGTGGAGGGAAACAAGCATGTTAGAAAGTGGTGACGATGGAGACTTGATTTTTTTAAACGAATTGCAGCACGTATGCGCAGTAACTAACTTTTTGTTTGATATCGAAGAGAAAAACGGAAACAAAAAGTATCAAATCTATTTAGGTCTAACAAAATGCCCTTTCCCAATGCTAGAAGAAAAGACCAAGGGCAAGAAAACCAAAAAGAAAAGATTCTACGCGCCTGCCGATGGCTTGAAAAATATTACAATATATGAGATGGGCGCAATCTTCACGCTCTTTGAAAAATTTATGCAGACAAAAGACGAAAGCATCGCTATAAAATTATTAGCCACCATTTACCGACCGTCCAAGCCCAAAACCAAAGAAAACAAACTTAGCGGTTACAAAGGAGATCGTCGCCTTCCATTTATTGACCATGAAAGTACAGTCGAAAATCGAATCGCTGTTTTTGAAAAACTAGCCAAACCCGCCAAACAGTTAATTATATTTTGGATTGCCTCCTGCCGGCAAGCAATAATAAACGCCTACCCTAACATATTTGAGAGTGACGATGTGCAAAATGATGGTAATAAATACGGTTGGGGTGGCGTATTGCTTAGTCTTTCGGGAGGACTCATTCATCTAAATGAAATTTCCAATAAAAAGTACGACGATGCGCTCGATTATCTTTCCTATTTAGAGGACCAGCGCAAACTGGCAAAGCTAAATAAAACGGCTTGAGTAAAGCCCGTTTTTCATCCTGTCCTTTTTCTACCCTTTGCCTACCTGCATCTTTGCTACATGTACACCATGCGCCAAATATTGGAATATATGGACAACGGCAAGATTTTCTCTTGTAAAGTGGTCACTTATGACAAGAACCGAAAGAAAGGCGGCACTATCGTAGAATACGCAGAAGCGAAGCAATTGGGAGCAGGAGAAGGCGAGCACATATCAGAACAGCGACCACCAACGCGCATCGAAGCCAAGCGCAGCCCAAACAAGCCTGGCACCAAGCGCAATCCAAACCACCGAAAATATTATACGCGCAATATTGTAATTTATCAAAACGGAATAGAAACTGCCATAAAACGCAAGATCCATCCGCCTTTGATAATTGAATTTAACGGCAAAGATGTTTTAGTATGACAAGTGCAGAAAAAAATATAGTCCTCGACGTAATACAGCATAAAGACGGTAGCTTTAAGGCAATCTTACCAGAGGCGAAGATCCGGAATATGGAACCCGTTAAGAAGCTTACAAAGGCGCCACTACCAGAGCAACAAACACAGGGAATGGATTGGGCACCCTGGGGAAAAAATGACCGTCTACCCACAGAGATACGCTGCAAACTCGAAAAAGTACCAATGGCAGGCACCGCAATAAGTAGGTTAATAGCGATGATGTATGGAAATGGGCTTGCTTATTATCGCAACAGCGAGCTGCAAGACGGACAAACAAAAGTAAAACGCGCCCACATACCAGCAATAGAAACCTTCCTCCAAAAAAATAAAATTAAGACCAAATGGTTGATCCCTCAATTTGCCGATTATCGCTATTATATCAACACCTTTTCAGAAATGGTATTGAATCGCAACAGGGACCAAATAGTAAACTTATACCACAAACCCGCCGAATTTTGCCGTTTGGGTGCCATGAACGAAAGGACGCTGAATATAGACAAGCTTTACTTTTCGCCAGACTTTGCAGAAGGGATGCAACCCGCGCAAGACAGAAGAAAAGAATTGCCCTTATACGTGTGGCACGAAGACGAGCGATTCCACAAGCGTTTAAAAAGAGGAAAATTTGCTTATCACAGCAGATTTGAGACGCCTGGCATTACTTACTATGCGCGACCATTTTGGATAGGCTTGTTTCGTGAGAATGGATGGATCGATGTTTCCGCCAATGTGCCGGAGATTGTAAACTCGATGATGCGCAACCAGGTTATTTTGAAATATCAAATACTAATACCGGAAAGCTACTTCCAAGTAAGATATCAAGAATGGGACCAATACAGCGACGACGAACGAAACGACATAATGGACAAGCTAATAGACAGTATCAACGAAAATCTAAGCGGCACCCAAAATGCTTATAAGTCTATTACTACCCTATTTAAAGAGGACGAGTTTGGCAATAAATCCGGTAAAATTGAGATTTTAGCCATTGACGATAAAATGAAAAAAGACAATTGGGTGCCATCTTCCGAAATATCCGACGCGCAAATCGTCCAAGGCTTAGGTTTACATCCTTCACAGGTAGGACTCGCGCCACAAGGCGGAAAAATGGGTGCAGGCTCCGGTAGTGACCAAAGAGAGTCTTTTAACACTGGAATAAGCCTTAACACCATAGACCAAGAAATCGTTCTAGAACCGCTCAATTATGTAGCAGAATTTAACGCACGCACTAATCCCGATTGGGACGTGACCTTCTTTATAGACCACACACACCACACCACTACTAACAACAAGGAAGACGGTATGCAACCGTCCGACAATACAATACAAGTAGATTAATATGGCTTTTTTGATATATAACGATATAGACCAATTTCAAAGCTTTTTAGGCGGTGCTGTTAATAACTCCTTAGAAGAGACAAGCATCGAACCTACCGCTTTTATGGTAGCCAAAAAACATGTTATACCTTGGCTATCGCAGACGCAATGGGATGATTTAATCACAGCCGTAGCAGGTACGCCTACAACAGCGCAAACCAACCTATTAGACTATGTACGCCGCTGTTTGGCTTTACTCACAATGCACGAGTATAGTCACGTAGGGAATATTTTTTTTGGTGAAAATGGAATGTATAGAATGGAAAGCGAGGAAATGAAATCGGCATATAAATACCAGGAAAACGACTACCGCAATGCCATGTTTTTAAACGGTTGGGAGGCAGTAGAATGGATGCAGCTTTTTCTGGATGCCAACAGCGCGACCTATACCCTTTGGGCGGCTTCTGATTCCTTCACTAATACGAGAGCCTATTTTATCAACTATGCAGAAGAATTTCGCGCAGTATATACAAAGAAATTAACCCGCTCTACTTTTGAAGTCTTGCGACCATTGATAGACGAACTGGAAACTTTTGCTATCCTGCCTTTGATTGGTCAAAGCCTTTTTGATGTTTTGAAAGCTGATATCTTGGCAGGTACGCTTAGTGCTAATACTTATAGAAACAATCTGGTATTGTTGATAAGAAAAGCCTTGGCGCATTTTGTAATCGAAGAAGGCATCAAACGCCACTGGATAAAATTTCAACACGACCGCGTCGTATATAACGAACAACTGGAACCACAAAGCAGCGAAAAACAATCGCAAGCCTCAGCCCAGCAAATCAGTCTCAAAATGAGACATCATGAAGAGTTTGCAAATCGTCATATTAGTTTTGTCAAAAAATACTTGACCGACAATCTTGATGAGTTCCCTGAATATCAAGCATATTTAGACGCGCAGGCAGCAGAAGAAAGCACCGAAGAAACCGACAATTGCGACGAGCGCTACCCCACCTGCGGCTGTAATTATGCCTGCACTTGCAGCACAACGAAGAAAAACAAAGGCGTCTTTCGTTTATAGCCTTTCTCGAAGACATTTTTTAATCAGCTTTTTTAAATAGTAAGTTTAAATAGCTGTTTCGTTTTGCTGTTTACAGCGCCTACTTTCGGTAGGCGTTTTTTTATGTCCTTTCCCCTACCCTTTCGCCCACCTAGTTTTGCCTTATGGCAAATGAAAATATAAGACTAGGCGACCGTCTCGAAGCAATGGACAAGGAAGTCCGCGGCTGGGCAAGGCTCACCAAGCAAAAATTATTATTCAAATTAGCTTCTCTCAATCTGGAAGAGCGCATCCGCTTAACCAATGATCTCCGCTTAAAAAAGTCTGTCCGCGATTACGTCCGCAAAAAAGGCGGCGAGCTGGACGCTGTAGCCTTCTCATTTGCCCGTCAAGGAATATTTATAGAGCATGGTGTCGGTAGAGGGCGCCCTGTACGCTCTGCACAAGCCGAAGCAAATAAACAGCCTTGGCTTAAGCCCGTCTTAAGCGCTTCGATAGAGGATTTAGCCAACCTACTAGCAGACGAATACGCCGACATCGCAGCAGCAGAAGTGAAAATCAATATTCCTGGCATTATTACCACAATCAAATAAAAAACTATGGCACGCAGGCAAGTATCCATTTTTATCAACGGTCGCGAGGTCGCAAACAATATCAAATCCATAGCAGCCGAAAAGCGAAAAGTTACACGAGAATTAAATAATATGACGCGAGGCTCCGCTGCTTATAATGCAAAGGTCAAAGAATTAGATAGACTTAATGGCATTATTGGAGATCACCGAAAAAAAATAAGAGGTGTCGAGAGTGCATGGGATAAAATAAGCAAAGGCGCAGGAAAATTCATAGGACTTGCAGGCATAGCCTTTACAGCCGACGCAATCGTCGATTATGGTAAAGAAATTTTCAACCTTGGCGCAGAAATGCAAGCCCTCACCAGAAAAGCAGAAACGGTATTTGGTACAGCCTTGCCATTAGTCACACAAGCCGCACAGGAAAACGCCACCGCTATGGGCTTGACCATAAGTCAATACACCGACGCGGCAGCCGCCATTGGCGACCTACTCATACCAATGGGCTTTCAAAGAGAAGAAGCCGCCAATATTAGTACACAGTTAGTCGATTTATCCGGCGCACTAAGCGAATGGTCAGGAGGTCAAAAAAGCGCCGAGCAAGTCACCGAAGCACTTTCAAAGGCACTATTAGGAGAGCGAGAACAGTTAAAAACTTTAGGAATTTCCATAAAAGAAGCAGACGTCCAAGCAAGACTAGCAGAAAAAGGACTCGAAAAATTAACGGGCACCCTATTGGAGCAAGCCAAAGCAACGGCTACTTTGGAAATAATCATGGAGAAGTCTGTCGATGCACAAGAAGCCTACGCAAAAAACACAGACCTAAGTGTAAGAAAGCAGGCAGAACTGCGCGCACAATTGACCCAAATCACGGAAGTAATAGCAACTAATTTAGTCCCCGTATTTGGTCGCCTACTCGATATCGCAAACAGTTTCTTAGGTTGGATAAATGAATATTTAGAGACTCCTTGGGAAGATGAAATGATAAAGGAGCAAAACGAGCTTAATGTTTTGGTGAGTCGAATTACAGACGCCAGCCTAAGCCAAGAAGGACGAAACAAATTAATTGACGAACTCCAAAAGAAATATCCAAACTTTTTAGGCAACCTCAATGCCGAGACCGTCACAAATGAAGAACTCGCCAGCCGTTTGGGAGAAGTCAATAACCAATATATTTTTAAAATAGCGCTTCAAAAGGAAGACGAAAAAGTACAGGCGCAAGTAATCAAGGCGGCAGAAGCACGCCGAACTCTTGCCGAAAGAGAAATAAAAACACAAGAAGAACTACTCGCATTGAATCAGAAGTATAAACTAGATCTAGATTTTACAAATCTTTCATTGCAAGAACGAATAGATCTAGTAGAACGAAGGATCCGACAAACTGCATTTACTGACAATGAATTGGAAAACATTAAAGTGCAAAAGGATTTGCAGCGCATACTTTTTAGAGGTGTAGAGGTGTCGAAAGAAAAAACAGCAGCAGAAGAAAAGGAGCTATCGGTATTACAGCGTAAGCGCGAAGAGCTTAAGAAGAACCTAGAGGCTCAACTAGGCATTAATGAAGCGGATTTAGAACAGAAACCAACGCAAGCAGCAGGCAATGAGCAAAACCTAAAAGACGCAGCCGACGAAGAGCGCAGAAAAAAAGAAGCTGAAAAACGAGCCAAAGAACGCGAGAAAGAAGCCGAGCGCGAACTAAAAGACCTTGAAAAAAGATTTGAAAAACTCCAAGAGATGGCGGATAGCTTCGCCACCGACGCAAGACTCAAAGCCCTAAGCGAAGAAGACCGAAAGCGCGAAAAGCTTGCTATGAAATTCGACCTTCAAATCGAAGAAGCGAAAGCACTAGAAGCGCAAGGCGTCGCAGAAGCGACTACACAAAGGCTAGAATTAGAGCGATTAAAAGACCAAGCCCTCAGAGCACTAGAGGAAGAGCTGAACCAAAAGCGCCACGAAGAAAATATGACAAAGGCGCAAGAGCAGACCGACGTAGAGATAGAGCAAAGCCTGGCTAACATAAAACGCCAAGCCGATGCAGAAAGAGAGATAAAAGCTTTCCTTAAAGAAGAGGACGAGCTGACACTGGAAGAAGAGCGCGCACAGGCTTTGTTAGATTTAGAGCAGCAGCTTTTCGAAATGTCCAATTTGGCAGAGCAGCATGGAATAGATACCGTCGCCATTACCGAAAAATACCGCAAGAAGAAAGAAAAAATTGAAAAGGATTTTGACAAGAAGGACAAAGACCAGCGCATAAAAGCACAGAAAGAGCAAGCCGAAGCGCTTGTCGCTGCCTTTAATGGTGTAGGAAATGCCATAAAAGGGACCTATGAACTACTGGCGGCTGTAGGAGCCGAAAATACAGCCTTTGGAAAAATATTAGCATTGGCACATATCGCCATAGAGTCAGCGAAAGCAATAGCGAGCGCTGTGGCTTCTTCTGCTGGCGTTCCCTACCCTGGAAACTTGGTAGCGATGGCTAGTGCAGTCGGTGTAGTTTTGGGCAATATTGCACAAGCTAAAAACATCCTAAGCGGCGCAAAAGTGCCACAGAAAAAGCTGGGAGGTTACACCGACGTAATAGGACAGGACGACGGGCTTACCTATCGCGCGCAATACATCGGAAGCCCACAAAGCGGAATGCTGCCAAACAGACCTGTAGTGCTTGCATCCGAAGCAGGCAGAGAGTATTTTGTAAGCAATAAAGACTTGCAAAATCCCGCAATTGCCAATTATGTGCAAATGATAGATAATATTAGCAGAAGCCGAAGAGTGCCACAATTTCAAGACGGTGGATTTAATGACGCAGGTACCCGAGCAGTAAGCGACAATGGCACCACAAGTGATGTAATAGAAGTAAATAACCAATTGCTAAATGAGATTTCAAGACTCAATGCAATTTTGGAAAGTGGAATATTTGCAAGGGTAGACGATGATGGCGCCGCACAAATCAATAAAAAGATAAATGATTTAAATACAGCTAGTGGTGGCGTTCTAAATACTCTAAGTTAAAGATATCATCAAAATAAGCGACTTGTTCTTCCATATCTGCGGCAAGTATGTGGACGTAGACTTGTGTCGTATCTATTCGAGAGTGTCCCATTAAGCGCTGCAAAACTTCTATTTTTCCACCAAGTCGCAAAAACATAGTAGCATAAGTATGTCGCCCTACATGCGACGTGACATTTTTGGTTATACCTGCGTAGTAAACCGCTTCTTTTAAGTACCTATTAAAAACCTGATTATCTTTATACATATCAAAAATCCGCTCCCCTACCCCGTCGCCTTCTTCTATTAATTTTCGGGCTATTTTATTCAATGGTATTTTTAAAATCATGCGTGTTTCTTTCGTCTTCTGTGGTCTGAATATCAAATAATTTGCTGCTACATTTTCGCTCGTAATATTCCGCACGTCCGAAATTCTCAAAGAACTAAAACACATAAATAAGAATTGCCTTAAAACCCTGTGGAGTATTTCGTCCAACACTCCCGAATTATAAACCTTTACCAGGTTTTGAAGCTCACCAGGCGATAAAAACACCCGCTCCACTTTTGCCAGTCGAAATTTAAAATACTTATAAGGATTTTCTAGCCCTTTGTGATTCATCACCGCTACATTGATCCACTTCTTCATAAACTTGTGCACCTGCCAAACCGTATTAGGTCCAATATTACGCCGCTTCAAATGTCTATCCAGTGATTTAATACATTCTAGATCGATTTCAGCAAACGACAATTTGCTCCGCCATTTTTTCAACCTTCTAAAGTCGCGCCCGTAGGTCTTAAGCGTGCCATCTGCTACTACTCCTTTTTGCTTTTTTATCTCTGCTTCCAACCATCCAAAGAAGTCAAAATCCGGCTTCATTTGAAAAAACATTTCCTCAAATCGACTCACCGACAAGACGACATCTTCCAAAATGGCATTTACAAAAATATCATTCGCCTTAGCTGCTGCCTTCTGCAAAATGGCGTTTATTTTTTGCTCCTGGTTTTTGTCTTTCATCTTCACCCGCTGCTTTTTACTGTCAAATTCCGCTGGCTTTACCCCTACTCCAAGCTGTAAACGCTTTCTTTTTCCATTTAAAAAGACCTGCGCCACCAGTGCGCAACTTCCATCTTTTCTTATAAAATCCTTTCTCAAAATAATTTTAAAGGTGTGTCTATGTTTTTTCATAATTGTGGCGTATGTTTAATAATTGTGGCGTAGCTGTGACCAAAAACAGAAAAGCCCCTAACAGTCGTTTTATCGTAAGTAGTTGACTGTTAGGGGCCAATGTGAAAAACATATTTTGAAAAATAATGTCGTGTGGTCCCACAAGTACTCCAGCTATTTTCGACCAACCCTTTACCCTTAACACATCCACCAATACAGTAAAATACACTGTGCCGTAGTTGTGGCGCAAATGGATGAAAAATTGAGTAGTGTAAAAAGTGAACAAGTGGCAAATTCTTTATATATAAAGGGCTTTTAGCTGTGTCGGGTGGAAATTTTGTGTTTCGTTTTTAAATCAGAATTGGCTAGTTTATCAAAATACTAATTATAAATATTCATATTCCATTTTTTTTGATGAATGCCTCAATTTTTGTTTTTTACTTTTTTTCATTTGGAGTCGTTGGTACTGGCGACTCTTTTTATGTTTTTAATTCATTTGATTCTTTGATGATGTTTTGTATTAACAGGATGGTTTCTTGCATGGCTTCTTTAAGAGTTTGTTTTTCTTGCATGGCTTCTTTAAAAGTTTGTTTTTCTTGCATGGCTTCTTTAAGAGTTTGTTTTTCTTGAATTTAGTTTTGTTTTATACATTTTACGTTATCTCTTTCTCTTTTAATTCAGTTATTTCTTTTTTATATTCTTTTAATTGAGCTAACATTTTTTTTAGATTTTCATTGTGTGGTATCTTCTGCTTCTTAAGCTCTGCTAGATGTTTATTCATAACTCCTTCTAATTCCTTCATTTGCGCTTCATAATCTGCTAAGTTCTTTTTTTGTTTCATAATTGTTTCGTCAGTCTGTTTTTGTGCTTTAATTAGGGCGATTTCCTTTTTTCCGAGGGCTTGTATGTAGAGTTTTTCTGTTGTTTGGTAGTTTTCTTCTAGTATCATTGGTTCTTCTCCGAGCAAAAGCCACCTAATATTTATTTCAGGATAATAGATAAGAAAAGCTTGTACTAAATCAATTTTTGGGACAGCAGTTTTCCCTTGTATAATATTTACAATATTTCCCCTAGAGTATCCTGTTTTATCTGAAAACTCGGTTTGTGTTATTTTTTTCACTCTAAAGAAATGTGCAACCCTTTGATTTATAGTCATTTGTGTTTCAGGTAAAAAAATAATTGAAATTTATTTGTCATTTTTCTTGCTATAGTCAGAAAAATAACTTTATATTTGTGCATAACTTAGACGTTTATTTCATGCACAATATATGAAAAATACAATTTATAGAGATTTTCCTCGAAAATATAAAATTAAAGAGATGTTATATGAATTACAGGAAGATGTGAGAAAGAAGAAAGTCGAAGTGATTTGCAATAGGCTAAATATTAGCCCGTCAACTTTGCGCCGACTTGGAGCAATTCGACCAGAGGACACGAAAGAAGCTAAACCTAGTCAATTAATAGTTATAGCGGAAGAGTTAGGGAAGCAATTAACAGAGCTGTTTACAAAGCAAGATTTACAAAAGTGTAAAGCTTCGTAATATCATAGAATCAGATGTTCATAGTGTGGCGCTTTTCGGCGCAAGGTTCAAAACGCCGAAAAGCTTTTTTTTGACAATTTCGAATTTCATCTTAAAAACAATATCGCAGCCTACCCTACTTACCTTTAACCGAGAGAATGTAGGCTGCTTTTTTTAGCATGAGAGTTTTTATACATAGTCAATTTCTAACCTGGCCCCCACAGGTTTTTTAGAAAGGCATATTGATATTTTTATTGGCGCTCCTGGCTTGAAGAAGCTGGGAGCTTTTAAAAAAAAAAATAAAATGTTTGAAGATTATTACTGTTTAGCATTGGTCGCCTTTGTAGTGTGGGTTTTATATGAGGAAATAGCGGAGAGCTGCGAAGGCAAGTAATATGAGGGATTATAATTTGTTTATACGGAGCTGCTGGGGTTATCAAGGAACGCGGCAGCTCTTATTTTGAAACAAAAAAAGCCGCTACTGGCAGGTAGCGACTTATTGAAATAAATTTATTTGATTAAAAAGGTATTACAAATATGAAACAAATTGACGTGAAATTCAAGGAAGAAGGTTACAAGATTTACAAATACGCAGGAGGTATAGCAAACACCGCAATCCTTTTACTAGCTCTTACTAGCTCTTTGGTAATCTATAGTAAGTCAGATCATTTCTTATCAGAGTGGATAAGTAACGACGGGATTCGATTTTGTGTGAGTGCTGCTATCGTCTATATAATCATCCGTGCGGTAGATATGGGCTTGTTTCATTTTTTATTATTTGCATTTTTAGAATTACTTAGCGGTATTGATAAAAAGGAAGAGAGGCACCGATACCGTTTTATGATTGCTTGTATTTGTATTGTAATTCTCCAAGCTTTTACGACATCGGCTTTTACCTATTTTGGTGCTGAAGATATTGGCGAAGCTACCACGAGTCAAGTAATTTTTGATGATTACCAGAGTATATCGGAAACAAGAGCGACGCAATTTAATACAGCCATAGCTGCTTTTGATGAAAGTATAAAAGAAGCTCAGAAGTCAAAAAAACGCAGACTTGCAACTGCTAAAGCACAAGGAGCAGAGAAGATCCTGTCGGCTATAAATAGTCAAGGCAAAAAAATGGCTACCCTTTATCACTCCCCTACTGACCGATGGGCAAAAATCCAATTAAAAGAAGTTGTTGAAAAAGCTAAAGCAGATAGCGCAGGTTTGGTGCAATTAGAAGAAACTCGACTCGAAAACCTAATCGCCGAGAAAAAAGAATTTGTCGCCAGCCAAAGCCAAAACGACAACCAAAACGACAAAATAAAAAAAGACGTAGATGCTCTAAATCAAAAACTGATGAAAAATAACATAAAAGATAAAGTTAACAAAGTAGTACAAATCAATTTTATAGAATTAATGAAAGATAAAAAAGAGTATCGTAGAATTGCGAAACTCATACATCCAGACAAACAGAAGAATAGTGAGAA
>Ga0181577_10003741_pt1 | contig 11788 bp, 7 predicted proteins | sample 101ome_21_FD_132468 | JGI IMG/M metagenome (GOLD analysis project Ga0181577, IMG submission 132468) | Coastal salt marsh microbial communities from the Groves Creek Marsh, Skidaway Island, Georgia - 101413BT metaG (megahit assembly) | ecosystem: Environmental > Aquatic > Marine > Intertidal zone...
AACAGCAAGTTCCGCCCCGAAGTCATTGAATTGGAAGCCAACCATTTTCAACGAGTCTTTGCCACCGAACTGCGGGCTAACACAGACCTGCCAATCAAAACATTCATCTCATCCAAAACAAAAAGGGAGTCATTGCTGATGGGTTTGGTTCTCAAGTTTGAACGAGAACAAGTAGTTTTGCCCACGGGTGACGATTATTCCCGTGATATGATGGCTGAATTGAAACAAGAACTGTTGTTGTTCGGTATGTCAAAGCAAGGTAAATTGGAATCCATCGGTCGTCACGATGACATGGTAATCTCTTTAGCATTGGCTCATTGGGCTACGACTGAGTTCAAGGACCGTATCGTTGATTTGGATGAAATTAGCGATATTTTCCCTGAGAGCGTATTGGGGCTTTGATATGTGGGGCAGTTTAATTGTTGATGATGTGTTTGACATCCCCTTCACCGTGAATGGGAACGAAACGATTGCCAAAATGTGTTCACATCTGTATCAACACCCGTTGTTGAAAGGCGCACCGCCACAACAAGGGCAAGAAATCATGGGCGCACCACCCACAAACCCAAACGAGCAAACAACTGACCAAAGCACGGGCACTTTGAACCCATCTGAACCCAAAAAAGACACGCCAGACGGTCAGCAAAGCGAACAACAACGCATTCAAGACATGGCTCAAAAACTGACGGGCGGAAATCAACCACAACAACCCGTTGCATCGGGAGGTCTTGCAAAATCAGTCGGATGGTTTGACGCATTCGGCAAATCTGCACACGACATCGTGAAGAATCTCAAATATGCACGCCGAGAACACAAAATGGTGAAGGGTGAAATTGACGAACTCATTAACATCGTGCGTTTGATGAAACAAGACGAAGTCAATCAAGCACTATCATCAATTTCATGGTCGGATGGCTACATATCCACCATGAAATCCATTGGATTAACCGACCGTGATGTGAAAGCACTCGTTAAACACGGCGAATCAAAGAAAGGAGTGCTTCTTCACGCTTGTGATTTGTATAAACAAGCAGAAAACGACATCAATTCATTGCTTGAAAAAGAAAGTGAATGGACTGATAAAGACAAAGAAATGTGGGTCAAATCGCACGATTTGAAGGATGACGCTAAGAAAATGTGGCGAACTAACCTCCATACGCTAGATTCACTCAACAAATCTGAAATCTCATGGCTACACCTTGCAGTTGAACAAATGGAAGAACACGGTGAAATAGAAAGCAGTACAATTATCACCAATCTCATATCGGCAGGTCGTGCAACCAAAGGATTGACTCCCAAAAAATTGTCGGGGTTGATGCGAATCTATGGCGACGAACTGAACATCGTCAAAGGGTCAAAACGGAATAGTTGGATGTTAAAAGACGAAGGTGGCGGGTTGATTATCAAAGACCCGTGGGCTTATGCCGCTGGTTTCATTGATGCTGACGGCTACATCACCATCACGAAGCGTGGTGAACCCCGTGTTGGTATCGTGGCAACGGGCGAGCGTGGCAAAACCCATTGTGAAGAGTTGCACAAAACACTTGGGTGTGGTGTGTTGCAATTGGATTTGAAACTGTATCAAAAAAGCAGTCAGCGAAGCCAACACCGATTGCAATTTTACTCCAAATCCGACATCCGAAAGGTGTTGAAAGGTGTTGAACCACACTTGCGCTTGAAGAAAAATCAAGCCAATTGTGTGTTGGAATACATTGACACTCCCCGAAAAGGAACAATCGCTAAACAGCGAAGAAGCCAGTTGGAAAAATTGGTGAAATACGATAATTGGTCAGACCAGAAAGGTGATGAACTACTGGCCGAATGGGGTGTTAAGGAAGAGGACATCATGACATGGCGCGACCCGACTTTGATGCGTCTTGGAATTGAAGCAGAACGATTGGAGGCGATGTTGTGAAAGTGGCGATTAGAAAGAACGATGAATCGTTTTACATGGATGATACTGGCGCTCCAATGACTGAGCAAAAACCCGAAAAACCAAAACCACTATACGACCAAAAACAACAACTCGGTATCGCTCATTTCCTTATCGGTGACATCGTGCAACTAGTGGATGTGTTGCATCAAATGTACGGTGACGATAACCCACATTGGGAACGCATCAAATATGATGTGGAACGACTGAAGACCATTCTTGAAAATGGCCTCACTGGCGGTGGGCCGATGCAAGAGTAGGTGGGTTGAATGGCTGATGAATCACCAATCCGCAGGTTTTTGAGTGGCTTAACGAAGCCATTCCGACGCAAAGAAACACCTGCGCCAACCATGCCACTTTGGAAAAGTGGTATCCAAGAACCCGTATTGGTGCAAGGTATCACCATCCCTGCGTTGTTCGCAGTTGTGCAAGAATCCATCATTCTCCGAACCACCATCAACACGCTGACCCAAGAGATTTTTCGTCGTGGCATTTTTTGGGAAAAGAAGTTCCAGAAAAAATGCGTAGACTGTTTTGAAGAATATCAACACGCAGTTGACCAATGCAATTTGTGCGGTGGCAATCTCCGCAACCCCGACCCCGATGAAGTCGTATATCCCAAGTGGTTGTTTGAAGAACGCAACACTATGGACCAGCGATTCTTGGATGTCATGCGAGAGATTGAGTTTGACTTGAACATCATTGACGATGCTTTTCTCATTCTGCAAAAAGAGTACTACTTGGATGAAAAGACAGGCGATATTGAGTTCACCCGTGTGAAACAACTGGTTCGTGGCGACCCCACTTTCATCCGTCTTGTCGCTGATAAGCGTGGTGTGCGTGGTGGTCGGTATCAGGTCTGCCCTGTGCATCGTCAAAAGACATATACCCACACCAAAGAACACACCAATTGTGAAGTGTGCAATCTGCCATTGCAAGATGTTCACTTCGTCAATACTGCAGGTAGCGGCAAAACCCAATACTACTTGGAAGGCGAAGTGATGCACATCTCCAAGTTCAATCCAAGCAAACTGTACGGTCGTTCACCCGTCGCAACCATGTGGCGACAAGCCATGACGCTCACAGCGATGGACAACTACATGTATCTCATGTATTCAAAGAAACGAATGCCTCGTGGTATTCTTGCTATCACAACTGACAACATCCAATCCACCGCATCGTTTTGGAAGGGCGTTGAAGAAAAAATGGAGCGTGACCCCCATTATGTTCCGAAGGTTGGCGTTGAATCGTCAACGGGTCGTGGCCGTGTTGAATGGGTCAAGTTCATGGATACGATGGATGAAATGCAATACGCACAAGTGCGTGAAGAATTGCGCCAACGCATATCTGCATTTTACGGAGTGTCCAATGTTTTCATGCAAGACAGCGGTAAAGGCGGTGGGCTAAACAACGAAGGGTTGCAGATTCTCGTCACCAATCGGGCAGTTGAATACGGTCAAAAAATATACACTCGTGATTTGTTCCCCCGTATGCTCAAAGAAATGGGTGTCAACGATTGGAAACTGAGCCTTTATCCAAACGAAGAAGAAGATGAAGTCACTCGTCTGCGCCGTGATGAAATGGAAGTCAACATCGCTGCTCGGATGGCACAATTGGGCTTCAAACCCGAATTGAAAGACGAAGGTGATAGGGACATCCGCTTCGTGTACAAGAACCCTGCACCACCAGCACAAGGAAATCCACAAGTGCCTCCACCACCAGGCGGCGTACCAGGGCAAGGCATGCCTATGGGTGGCATGCCTATGGGCGGTCGTGGCGGCATGCCTATGCCACCGATGGGACAAATGGGTAGGGGTGGCAATCCAATGCAACGCCCATCCATGATGGGTCAAACACCTGCCCCACAAATGCCACCACAACAGGGCATGGCGACCATGAATCCGCAAATGATGAAGGCTTTCAACGCAATTGGTGGAGGGAGTGACTCCGACAAAGTGGATGGGTCACGCCCCAACCGTATTGCAGGGGTGAAGGATGTGAAGACTCCATCGGGCGCACCGAAGGGCAAAACCCAACAACGGGGACACAAAAAAACACCCATAGAACAAGCATTGGAAAGCATTCATTCGGTCAAAGAAAAGGCAAGTGACCCATTAGGGGAGTTCCCAGGCGAGAATAATTTTGGGCAATAGGTTGAATAACGGTGTCGGGAGTGGGGCTATCATGGCGGGGATTGATTTATCCAAAATGGATGCAATGGCGCGTAAGATGGATGACGCAGTAAAGGCGTTTCACAAGGCAATTGAAAACGGGGATGCAAACACCGCTGGTGATTTGCTGAACATCATCAAAAACACAAGTTCGTTCTTGAGCGAAGACCTTTACACACTCATCCAAAAAGCCGAACCCCAACATTTGCCTGGTGTCACTCAATTTGTGAATGGAGTGCCAATCGCACAACACCAAGAAGTGACGCATGTGTTTGATGTGCAAGACCGTGATGCCATGATTAAAGGACTCATCATGCCTTCACGCACGGGCGGTATTATGCGCCCACAGCGAGGCCCTGGTCAATACATCGGAACGCCTCCACGGGGTTGATTGAATGTCTGACTCCGATGCTGCATCCAAGTTGATGAACGCACTCATCACAAAGATGGAACAAATGGATAATGACATGCAAAGCATCCGTGAACAAAATCTCCAACTCCGCAAAATGTTGGTCAATCCCGCAGGTCTGCTCAAGCGTGCAGGTTTTGTTCGTGCTGATACCCCCGCCATCCAAGATGTGTGGGGCGACCCATTGCGTACCGATGGGGCAATCATCAAAGGAACTGACGAAGACTTTGGCGAAACCTTTGATGTGCCTTCATCCAATGAGGATTTTTACCGAATGGATTGGTCTGACATCCATGCACTCGCCAAACAAGCGAAGGATTTAGGCCATGTTGAAAACAAACCACTACCCGAGGTGTGAAAATGAAGCCAATGCGTGTTGAAGCAGGAGAAGCCAGCGAAATTGAAGAGTTGCTCAACAAAGCCGCCATGCTTGAAAAAATGATAGAAGAGAACGGCAACAATCAAGTGGCGTTTGAGGATGTCAGCGGAACAAATGTGCGCGCTCAACACTTTTGGACAAACCAACAACCACTCCCCACTCCCGAAACGGTGGCGAAGAAACTCACGGTGGATAAGAATCCACCAGGTTTGAACTACCATGCGGGTGGCAACACCCACCAATCGGAATCCACTTTGGGCATGCACTATAACCAAGCAGGTGGGGATGGTCGCCCAGCCGCATTGCAAAAGGGTGAACTGTTGGGCGCATGGCGTGAAGACAACCCATACAGTGCTGAAATGCTCATCAAAAAGGTTGAGGAATTGTCGCGCCACCTTTGATTGGGGGGCGAACAATGGTCATTGAATCGGCATACGATTTTCACCTTCGGGCAAAACACGAATTGTATAGGTCGTTGATTGATGGCATTGAATTGGAAAATGCGTCAGCCAATTACGAGTTCTCAAAAATGAATGCAACCCGTCATGGGTTGACTTTGAATCACCACACGGAACGGTTGTTTGACGAAGCATCTGATTTTTTCCTCAAAGCACGCAGAAAGGCCGTCAAACCATACCGACAGGTATCAGGTGAAAAATCGGGTTTGGCGAATGCACCGTGGATTGAAAACTTGAATCAATTTGTTGGAGGACACGAAAATCCCCGCGAATCACACTCGTCGTGGCCGTCATTGAACGGCGACAAAGATGTTGCTTTCAGTGGGATTAGCCCCTGGTCAATGTCACCATTGCTCGCAAATCAAGAATGGGGGCAACCCGCATGGCTTGAAACATTGGCCGCATCGTGGATGCCTCATATGAACGCTGAAGGTGACATCACCAACTACCACAAAGCATGGTTAATTCCCGAAGTCAACGCTCACGAAGAACGGCACAAAAACTCATTTCACAATCAACCATCTCATTTGGGCAGATTGGATGGCGAAGGCAATATCGCAAGCCCACAAGACCTGTATCTCAAGCACTTCTATGAGTGGCTAATGAAACAACCCGAAGAGATTCAAGCACTTGACCGAGTGGCTCAACGAGATGCACACCTTGAAAAATACAAAAAAGTGTGGGCAGGGAAAGAACGCGACCCACTTGACCCATACGATACGGGGTCACACGCGTTGGGTTTTTTGGGGTATGCACTCGGATTGGAATGGCTAAAGCCTTCTGAACGCGATGCTGTCATCCAACACATCAGCGAACACGGGTTCAACCCAAACCAACGCATGCCATTCGTAAATCCAGGGTGGGTGTTGCGGAATTGGAAAGGTCGTTATAGCAGTGAATTGATGCATCGCCTTCGTGGTTCATCTATGCCAGGGAGTGCAATTCCCGCACAGTACTACGATTTTCGCAATGAAAATGTCAAAGAAGCATTCAAAGGAAGGCGGTTGTTGGAAGCCCTCAAAGACATTCATATCTATGGGCAAGACATCCCAATAGCGAATATCAAAAGTGGCGACATGCCTATCGGTTATTTTGATGACGATGGCAATTTTGTTCAAGACCCGAATCACGAAGACTCACATTTTTTGATTGCACGGCGAGGACGCAAAGAAAAAGCACCACATCTCGTTGACAGCGGAACTGCTAATTCAATTGGTTTGAAAACGCTTCACGAGTATTTGATGGATACCTTCGGCAACATTCCCCGACATGTGGAAGATGAAAACGGCGACAAACAACTGACAGTTGCCAACGACCAACACCCCGATAACGCATTTTCATCTGTTGAAGAGTTTGACGAACTGTTGGCTCATGGATTCTTGGATGAAAACCAACATGCGGTCGTAAAAGACTACATGCATGATTTGTCGGGAGAATATGAACGCCACAAACAAATCAGCAACGGCATTGCGCCATATATCAACATGTATCACCATAGCGAAGGTGAAGAAGGCGACATGCGAATGAGTCCATACGCCCTTTTCATGGCTTTGCATCATGCAAGTGGTGGTCATGGTGATGACCCGTCATCACCAATCACTGAATTGCATCATATGTTCAATCCCGATGTTTGGCGAGAAAACCAACAACACGGTCTTTTCACTTTGCCCGACCGACCTACTGCTCAACAGTACATCATTCCTTTGCGTGAAGGTGACAACCCCGCAACTGCATTTCCCGAAAAAATATGGCCGAAACAAGTGGGTAGGCAAGATTCTCAAGGCGGTATGGCAACGGATGATTTCCGTGAAGAAGCCATGCAGATGTCATTGAACATGGAAGGCAAACCCCGTGACACTATGCAAAACATGGTCGGTTTTATGTCTGATTTGCCGCCCGAAGCAGGGTCGGCTTTGCCATTTCACATATTGGATGGGAAAATCCAATCGTGGCCTCAACTGGCAATATCTCACGACCCACAATATCACCACGATTTCGGAAGAGCGTATCCAGTCGGCCCTCTCATGGTCGGTGATTGGAAAACTGATGAAGAAGGCAAAGGCACGGATTATGAAGGCGGGGCGTTGAATGACAGTCACTTCGCAATGAACCGCAACACTCTCAATCACACCATGAACGATAGAGGGCGCAGACAGGAAAAACAACGAGCGCTGTTAGCCAATCTGTGGGGGGGTTGGGAACTGCACCCTGCTGATGTATCCCCCACGCACAATCTTGTCGGTATCAGCGCAGGTCAAATGGCAACATCTCCAAACACATGGCAACGCCAACTACGACAACACGCTCAAATGTTGGGCGCTCAAGCCATCCCTGGTCATAACCACACGATGGGTGACATCAACACACGAATCAAACAATTGCTGATGCACGCTGACATTGGGCGTGAAGACAGACATGTTCAAGCGTTGCCGTTGAATGAACCAGTATCGGAAGCATTTGCTGCAGAACGAGGTTTGGGGCGATTGAATCCAGCACCTCAAACAAGCAGTCCAGGTATGGCACCAGGTGAAACATGGCGGTCAAGTGAAGAAACAGGATGGTTGCACGAAGACCCAGGGCAATGGTATATGTATCAACCAACGGATGAATTGCCCGAATCAGGCCCTGTGGATGAAACAATGGTTCGGGATTTTACACGCCGCCCACACATTGAACCAATCCGAACACTCCAAACAAAACGAGATGGGACACAAGTGGAAGTGGAACAACCACACCGATTTTCATTCCCCTTCCGCAATGCAGCGTTGCGTGCATTGGCTGATGGTGAAACTGATTGCCCCGTGTGCAATGGTGATGGGTATATTGATTCTGAAGACCTGCAAAAATCACTGTTTGATGTTGAAGAAGACACACCAAAATCTCCTGCGTCATTGTTTGATATTGAAGAACAACCGCCCGAACAAACAGAAAACCGCCCAATGTGCCCGAATTGCAAAGGCACAGGCAAGCACAAGTTCAGCCAAGATGCTTTGCAAAGCCGTATTTTGCCATCTCCACAACAACAGCGTGAAAGCAAAGAACAGATGGGTATGGAAGCGTTTTTGGATACTCCCGAAGACGAGCGTGATGAAGAATGGTACAATCAAATGATGGTCACTGAAGCCACGCCATCTGATGTCACCATTGACCGAAACCCAACCAAACAAACTCAACAACACTATTTCACATCAAAATATCTGACGACCGTTGATTTGGTCGCCAATGTCGCCCGTTCACTTGCATCTAAAGTCCGTCAACAGTTTGAAGCAGATGGGTTGCCCGACCCGTTCGCACCCGATGAAAATGGTGATTGGTCGCAAGCCCATGTCAATGCACTAGCATTGTGGTCGCACGCTAACGAATGGGCACTGCGAGCACAACCCCAACATCGCGATTGGGATAACGACCACATCCACGGCATTGAAACTGCAGACGATGAAGGGTACACTCCAAACTCATTTGACCGACTTCAAGCAGGGGCATCCATTTATTTCCCACACGCAAGCAACACAAACATGGCGGGCTTTCAAACAACTCCTGCACCGTTGCCATTGAGTTTGTTCAACAGTCATGGATACCGCATGAAATATGGATGGAAAATGTCACCCACCTTTGGTGTCGGTTTCAATTTTGAAGGCCAACCGTCAGTGCTACACAACAAAGGCACACCAACGGCTGATAAACAACCATATCTCAATGTGCCACTCAATCAATTGCAAACAGTTTTCCCAGACATGCAACCTATGAGCAAAACACACCCATCTGCACCATCGGCTGATGACATGCCCGAACAACATAAAATGGGTGAAAGCGGTCAAAGTGTTTCCTTCAATTTGAGTGAAGACGACATTCCCGTATCCACATTGTTGAAGTCATTGACAGACCCAGACATTTTGAAGGAAAAAGCCACCATCAAACCCATCAAAGCGGCGCATCGCATTTTCTCTTTTGATGACATGAAACACTTGCGTGGTTTCAGTGGTGATTGGGTCGTGTCGTCTTGGTTTGATGGCAATCGCGTTCTGATTCACAAACAAGGAAAATCGGTGGATGCACGCTTCGCTGATGGTTCAAAGGCACGATTGAAGGCATCTATGCGAAAAGGGTTGATTGATGCAAACGAAGACCGTTATGTGGCTGATGCCATCATCAAAAAGGATGAAGTGGTCTTCATTGATTTGTTGGAACACGGCCACAAAGAATTGTATGAAGAACCACTGAAAGACCGCATCACACGATTGCGAAGTCAATTTGAAAGCAGTGAACATGTGTTGATGCCCGCACCATACAACACACGAAGAACGGATGACGAAGGGTTAGAACAAGCCGTTGAAAACATCCAAGCCGAAGACAATGACGGTGTGTTGTTGCGCGATGCAATTTCCACTTACATGAAAGGTGAATCCCGCCATCCCAAGTGGGTGTTGATGCGAAGCAAGAAAGAATTGGATGTCATCATTTTGAATCGTCGGGGTTCAGGGCCGTTCATGTATCAATTGGGTATCGGCCCTATCAACGAAGAAAAGGCCGAATCGTTGGGCAACCGTGCAGTGCAACATGACAAAAAGTGGTATATGGATGTCGGCACATTGTCACGGGAACGCAAATCGTTTGTTGAAGGCGACTTCGTGCGGGTATCCGTATCTAGCATCACCGACAATGAGCGTGAAGGGGAACAAGTGTACAACATCCAACCCATCAAAATCATTGGAGAATCACAAACACATGCAACAGACAGTACCGAATCGTTGGGTGTGATGACGAAGGGATACGCACCCATCATTTTCCCACACGATGTTGTTGTCAAAGAACAGTGTGTTGAGATTCATATGCCGCATATGGAAGACGCAGTGATTTACAAATCGCATCAATGGGGCAATCATTGGATGTTGGATAAGCCCATGAGCATGATAAACGACTTGAGCGATAGTGATTATGCCGTTCACATGGCTGAAAGCCTACGACCATTTTGGCAACCTGTTGTGGCTATGTCGTTGAATCATTTGTTGAAATTGGACTACGACCCACAAGACACCAATGAAAAATCCAAAGACGAGTTGGAAGAGGATGAAGAAAAACACATCCATGAGGTCGCGTTTGAAGTGAAGAAGCCAAAGAAAATGGGCGACGACCACATTCTCAAGCCCGAAACCACTAAATTGATGACGAAGGCATTGGCACTGATTGACACATATCTCGCCAAAGAAGCATCAACATGGACTGGCGCTCGGGGCATGGGTGTTGGGTTGGGGACTCCCGATAGTGCGCCACGAGGCCCTACCGAAGTCACAAGTGACTCCAACACATTGGATTATGACATGCGTGAGCGGGATGAAGACGAGCCTGATAAGCCCAAGAAAAACAAAGCAACGGGCGAAGTGCAAGATGTTCAAGAAATTGTTGAAACTGATGAAGGCGAAACGGGTGAGATTCGGGTCACTGAAGACGAGGCAACGCTTCAAATCAACCCAAATAATTCGTTGTAGTGTATTATCAGTATTAACGATTGTATTATATGCAAAGACAATACCTTCGTTGGTTGAACGAGCATGGTGATGTCAGTTGTTGCACCGCATGGCGACCACCCCGAAGGGGCTGTGTTGCTAAAGGCGCAACAAGTTGATGACCTCGTCATTGCGGGATACGCATCCGTTGAAATGGTTGACAAGCAGGGTGACATGATTACCACGGGTGCTTTGAACAAAGCATTCCGCAAGTTCATGGCTGAACCATCATACACCAATGTGCAACTCGCACACTCCAACATTCAAGTGGGCAATGTTATCCCATCGTACACTGATTCAAACGGTCGTTTGTGGAAATCCGAAGTGGATGACACGGGACTGTTTGTTGTCATCAAACTCCGCAACGATATTGAGAAAGCCCGTGAAGTGGCTTCCGAGATTCGCAAAGGCAACCTCCGTGCCTTTTCTATCGGTGGGCAGGCTTTCAAGCGTGTCAACAAATCCGATGGCATGAGAGGTTCATACCGTGAAATCCAAGACATGGAACTTCACGAAGTCACCATATGCGAGAAAGGCATAAACACCGAGTCCACATTCAGGATATTGAAGGAGGATAAAACAATGGCAGAAGAAGCAGTAGTGGAACAATTGCATAATGTGCTGGACAGATTGTCAAAGCGTCTTGAAGAAGATGATGGCGACAAAAAAATGCCGCCGTTCATGCAAGGCAAAGACAAGAAAGACGAAAAGAAGGATGAAAAGAAGGATAGCATGGCGTATTCCGATGACGGATATGCCAAAGGCGAGTTCGCTGATGCAATCTCTTTGGATTATCTGAACTGGATGGAAGACACCCTCAAGAGCGCAGGGATTGATGTGGCAAACGCCCGTCATCACTTTGACGCTGTTGAGAAGGGATACTCCCCTGGTGAAGATGGTGCATCCCACCGTGGGCAACCCCCATTGGGTATCG
>Ga0181577_10003742_pt1 | contig 11785 bp, 20 predicted proteins | sample 101ome_21_FD_132468 | JGI IMG/M metagenome (GOLD analysis project Ga0181577, IMG submission 132468) | Coastal salt marsh microbial communities from the Groves Creek Marsh, Skidaway Island, Georgia - 101413BT metaG (megahit assembly) | ecosystem: Environmental > Aquatic > Marine > Intertidal...
CTGACACGATGAGGCCCGTAACCCACAACAAGAATAGTGTGGATAGAACGGTCCTAGCATGTCTTCTATACCATGCTACGAAATATCGTTTCGCTGACCTGTTATAGTAAGAGGACAGAGTATACTGTCCACTTAGCCCCAGTTTTTGCAAAAGCATACTGGTGTGAGGTAGAAATAGCGCAATCAATATTACATATACTGCATACGGTAGCATCTAGTTGCTTACTCATCAGAGTCCGCTAGTGTGTTAGGTTCAGGAGATTCAATATGATCTGCAGCAATCTGATAGAGAGTCAGTCTGTAGAAAAACTCCGATATCAGAAAGAACAGGATCACCAGAACAAATGCAAAGATGATTCCTTGAGCATTCATTCTTCTTCCTCCTCTAGGTATCCATAAAAGCAGGAAGCGGAACAGAATACTTCCGTTCCTCCTTTGCTTAGAAGCATAGTAATTCTAGCCTTCTCGTCGCATATGAAACACTTCTTAGGTTTCGTCTGCAGTCCTTTGACTTCCATATGATATTTCTTCATCAGGCATCACTCCAGCAGTCGCATGGAAATGGTCCATCTATAGCAAGACCTACTTCGGCCTTTACAAAGACAGATCTTTGTCTGACAAATACATTAGATACTTTTAGAAGTTTCTTACATTTACTGCAGTATGCACTATATCCAGGTTCTTCGTCCATTAGACGTCACCTTTGTCTAGACATTCAATGCAGCAGAAGACTGGCTCCTTCGGATCAATGCAAAGAACATCGTCGTGTTCTTTCCATACACCGCATTTAACACACTTAATTCGCCCTTCATTTTCTTCTAGGCTCATTCTAGTTATACAAGGATGAAATTAGCCATCACTTGTGTTTTCTAATCATCCATATAGAGTGAGTTACACCCCATCGACCCCAATACTGATTAGGCCTGAATGGAGTAAGTTCCCACTCTTCATGTTTGTCATTAAGTCTTAGTTCGATCTCATCAAGTAACCGATCAAAGGTTGAAGCGGTCACTTTGACATACTCGATACTCACTAGTAATTTTATGTTCAGAACGAATCCAGTTCGAACTGCACGTCTTCTCCGCTGTCGCGGTAGACGAGACGTAGGCGATTGTATTTCTTATCGCCAGCCTTGTTCGGTTCCTGGCTGCGCATGAAAGCGACCTTAATCGGAGCACTCAGAGTTCCCTGAGTGTCAGTAAGACCGTATTCTTTGCAGGTCGCCTTCATAAAAGAGTTGAAGTGCTGCTCTTCGTAGCCACTGACCCACAGGGTCATCTTCTCGCCATCGGGGGAAGTGATGTGAACAGCAGTGTTCACACCGAACTTTCCTTCGATACCGGGGGCGTAACTTTCGATAATGTAGCCCTCGTAGACCACATCACGCTCAGCCTTCAGCGTCTCTCTTTCGTCATATTCACCGGAGGACTCGGAGTCCGATCCCTGCGCGGCGTGTGCATTCATAAAATCGTCAATGGTAGCCTGATTACTCGCCATATCTAGTTCACCCTTAGGTAATTTACCCACGGTAACGTGGGCTTATCAAGGTTTTTCCTTGTAATCAGATTGTTCTAATACTCAGAATCCAAGACCCTCTCGGATCCTCTTCATTCTGGCATTAATCTCCTTAGAACGATAAGTTCCATCGGAGGTCATTTCCTTAGTGTAGAAACATCTGGGATTATTATCCCTAGGAATAGAGTCTTCGTCACTAAGCCAATCTTCTCTGAAAGGAACGTAGTCAGCATCAAATGGCCTGTGTTTCTCACAGTAGCCGTCTTCGTGTGCAGGATTTCTACACAGGATAATTGGACAGGCTGCGCGTATTCCCTTTAGTGTCTTCATCGTAGACACGTGGGCTGCGCAATACTGTGAGGCCATCTTGCCTTTTCTGCTGCCAGTAATCTTAGCACCGCATCCAGCGCGGATGCAGTTCTTTGCTGTAATGGTTTTCTTAGCCATAGCAATTCCTTCTAGTTAGTCCCATAGACCTCAGAGATCCCTTTCCCAGAATGGGTGGTCTTTCTCTTCGATATCTGCATTGTAGCAGGGGATTCCCCTGCCGTAGGGTAGGACACAGCAATCTCCTTCATGAACGAAGAAGATCCAATTGTCATGCAGTAGAGTAGAGAGTAGTTTGTTGCGAATAACAACATCATACTCTTCAAACTCGCCATTTACTGCTCTGACAATTTCACCAACTGTGCAGCGAACGTAAAGTCTGTCCTCAATCTTCAGAGTTTTCGGATTGAAGGATTTCTTTTTGCTGCTCCCTCCAGTTGCAATGTAACGTTCACAGAAGTTCACGATATGCATTCTGGTGGTGTCCGACTCTTCAATGGCATCATCTTTGTTGAGCCCGAGGCTCTGGATAATGCCTTTGCATGCCTCGACTTCCTTCTCAAAGGAAGATTCAGTCTTAGGGGGTTTGTTGGATGTCTCGGTCACGAAGGTGAGCGTCTGCCCAGTCTCCTTCGCGTGCTCTCGCAAGATCTGCTCTGACAAGTTCTTGGCGAGCAATTTAAGCCCGTCCGTGGATGCACTAGCATCCAGAGTCTTTCGCAGTTTCGTCCACGCGGCGACAACTTCGCTCACGTATAGTCTCATAGCCTTGCCTGAACTTTGAACGACAGCCATCGCTGACGAAATCGGAACAGGCGGGTTAAATTTGACCCCATAGGCTTCTTCAACATGCATCGCAGGACCGAGAGGATCATCCTCTCCATAGTGGGTTGTCTTCCATTCTGACATAGTGTATTCCCCTTATGTTTCTAGTTAGCACACTTCACTGTTCCTCATCAGACACCAACGGTTCTGGTCGGATCATGTGCAGTATACTTGCTGGATGAGAGTAAACGTAGTTGTGGAGCGCAGTGTTTAGTTCATCATTGGCGATACTGTAAGTATCTTTCAGAACACCCTTCTTGCTTCTTCTCCGCCTGACCAGTTTCGAATACTTAGTATCCTTGACCGATCTATCTAGGCAGATACACGACGCACGAATTGTGTTAGCCCAGGTTTGATCCTCGCCAACATTTCCTCGCAGTCTCCACGCTAGGTATTCATGAGACGTTTTGCTTATTTCAGAGTCTCGCACAAGAATACCAAGCACAATCCATTGTTCCATAGTCGCCCAGTCCCATTGATAGTAGGAACCTTTGAACGCTTTTTCGAAGTGCTTTACTACGTGTTTTACATTTTCATCCTTGATGTCATCAGAGTTGAATTCCCTTAGAGTCCAGTCAGTGGCTCCTTGAGGGATAAGTCCTGCAAAACTCTCTCTACGCGACGGCGCAGTTTCAAGCCACAATCGGATATCAGTTCCGATGTGGTTTCCTCCTTTACTGAGCATACTTGCCGCGATGGAGATCATGTCTCGCATCATTTTATTCATCTCCGACGGAAATGTAGATGTCAGAGAGTGCATTGCATCTAGCATACTCTCATTGTCTCGATTCATAGTCTCATCATATCCATTGATAGACATCTAGTAGAGAAAACTCTTCACAGTATATGAATAGTCAAGATTCTGGTGGATCTTTCTTTAGTCGCCACGTCGCTGGCATCATCGTCCCAGCAGCATCGCGCTGCCAGTCAGATGCTTTTTCCACCCACTTGCATTTACCAAGTGCTTGCCCGACTGCATTAGCAGAGGCATCGAGTTCTTTACTCAGTTTTCTCATAGCGATACAAATTTCCTTAGTGCTCATCCCCTCATCTGAATCTTTCAGAATGATGTAGATTGCTTGTTGCCATTTCAATTTGTAACGACCAGTTCGCCCAGTTTGAGCATAGTATGCTTCCACTGAGTCTTGAACTTCTTGGATTGTCTTATACCATCCAACTTTGCTCATCTAGTTAGGGTTAGTTTTACTGATCTACTAGAGAAGAGATCTTCTTTAGGCGCGCTTCAAGCGCAGAATTTCTCGTCTTAAGCATCTCATTCTCTCGCTCAAGGCGAGTGATATGTCTCTCGATGTCATTAAGCGTCTGAGAGATCGAAGATTGCCCATAGACCGGTTCAGCAGCCGGAGTCTTTACTTCGCTAACGATCTTCTGAGAAGATTTCTTCTTAGAAGCGCCAGTATGTCCGAGTCTCATCAGTCGATTGGAGACACTACCATGACTGACGCCCAGTTCATTAGCGATGTAAGTTACCTTCCGGCCTTCGTTTCTTAGTTTCAAAATAAACTTATCAGTTTCAGGGGTCCACTTGAAGTAAGGTCCCCTCTTACCCTTATTTCGACTCATAATAGTCTAGTATTCTCAACTCAGTATGTCTTGAGTAGAATATTTTCAAAATGCTCCTTAGCAGCCTTCGCTACTGAATCCCATAGGGATGCAAGATCATTATCCTCTGATGGGGTGCCGATAATCCAGTCGGCCACATTATCCCATGAGTTGAGTCTGTTTGCATAATTCCAAGCCTCCTGCTTAGATCCTAGGTCTTTAACGAGCATTTCACAAAGCATATCACTTGCAGACGCAATATCAGCGTCGTAGTTTCGCTTGATGTTCACCATCTAGTTATTGATACTCATACAACGGTGTAGATACCGTTGCTGCTACGATGGAGTTTTCCACTGTTAGTCAGAGTCCGTAGAACGTAGCCCACTCGGGTTGAAGTAGGGGCGTAAGTCGTTCCGTATCGCTCGATGTAAAGACTCTTCACCTCATAGGCGTAGAATTTACGTCCAGCAGGAAAGTCTGCTACAATTTCTTTAATCCATGTCACGTCGCGTTTTTGTCGCATCTAGTTAGGTAGAATCTTATCACACCTAGGTGTGTCCACCAGCACTGTTCAAGACCACTTGAACGGTTGTCCCTCATTGGGGCAGTCACTTCCGTCTTTCATCTGTTGATGAAGAACATGAGTGACGCCCTTCGACTTTCGTCCAAAGGGGTAGTTCACGTGCTTCTTTGCCTTGCAGTGCATGCAGCAGTTTTTCCATTTCCGCATAATATACAGATCGGTCTAACCATGCATCTAGTTGATCATAGGATTTTCTCCTTGATCCATAGTGCTGGGAACACAATCAAGACAACGAATAGAACCGCGATACAGTAGGCGAGCAGTATAGTCAAGTATACTGGCGCCCACATCAGTGATTTTTCATCTATCTTCTTGATCGCCCATTTGGCGACTGCGTAGTCTTCTCCCATCTAGTTGAGTAGTTAAGTTACTCTTTTTTACGACTTTGCCTTTTCTTGAGACGTCGCTCCCTTTGTTTTTGAAGCACCCTCTCATAGGCTTCAGGATTGTTTTCCTTCCGTGCTGCTGCTTGTGCACGCTTTTTAGCGCGTCTGGCTTCAGACTCTTCAGGGCTTTCATTAAGCCTTCGAAGTCTAGCGGCTTCGTTTCGTTTACGTCTGTATTCATCGATAGTTCCATTTGCAACCATTTCATCGCGTATCCGCTGTTGGCGCAGTCTGTCCCTTTCTCTTCTAGCCGCTTTAGCCTCAGGGCTAATATTGGCTACGTATTTTCGTTGACGAGCGCGCGCCTTTGCAATTTTAGTTCGATATTTCTTCGCTTCTACAATTGCCAGAGCACGGCACATATCAGAACAGTATAGTCGCTGCCCTCTTCCCTTAGCGTTGAATTCTTTGCTACATTGCTTACAATTCTTGATCTTAGGACCGGGCTCGGATTTAGGTTTACAGTCAGCGCAGTATAGGTAATTCCCCTTACCTGGCTTTGTGAATGTTTTACCACATCCCTCACACTCCTTCGGAATCGGGATTCCGCTAGTCGGTCTAGATCGACGTTTACGAGTGCGTTTATTATTTAGTCTCTTAACTTTGTCCCTATGATAGCACTGGAAACAATCGACTGACTGACAGATAAAACTGTCATCAGCAATTCCCTCCGTGCCACAGTATATACATCTTCTAATGTAATTCATAGTCTCACTAGTTGAGTCAACAGGTGCATGTCGCTTGGCCGCAGTCCATGCAGATAGAAGAGAGATCATCAGAGTCTTCTGACTCGACCTCAACAACTGTCCTTTGCATTTCCTGAATAAGCCTCTCTACATACACCGCAGCATCCATCAGTTCTTCCTGAAGATGCACAAGCCATTCCGTAGTGCTGAGATCACCGCGTTCCATAGTTACACCATACTTGGCCTTGCCTATTTCTGAACGCGCTTGAATCTTCTCGCACACACGATCTTCGATGTTGCTCATCTAGTTATTCACTCCTCTTCTTCAAGAGCGCTGAGCAGCGTGTAGTAGTGATTCGCTGAAGCACGAATAAGCATCATCTTATTCTTGAGTTTAGCAATTGCTTCTTCTTCAGTAATCTTACTACGAGTGAAATCAGTCATAATACTATAAACGGAACTAGGAATCTCCCTAGGGATAGCCCTATTGCTATTCAATTTATCGAATATCTTCCATAGTCTATGCTGGCTCATACTAGTGATCATTCTTCTTCATCTTCTTGAAACGAAACTCCAATTTCTGGGTTATGTTTCAGAATTGCATCAATGATTTTCTTGAGCAGTCTTCTACCTTCAGGACTGGATCTAAACATCTCTTCCATTTCAAGAGAATCTCTCCACTCGTCCTGTGGAACCAAAAGAGACATAGATCCACATCCAGTGCATCTGAGATCTTCTTTGGCTAGAGCGGCATAAGTTACCGCTACCTTTAGTTGCTGCTCTGTCATAACGTAATAACACATCTGACAAACGACATTTTCTGCCATCTAGTTGGAGTCATGCTCCATTGTCCCACTCTGCGATTGCTTCAGCATTCTCCGATTCATTCGCCACCTCGGCCTCCAGAAAATTAGCAATTACAGTCTGTATCTCGTCTCTCGCCTCGAAGTAGTGATCTAGATTATGCAAGTGATCATGCATACAGTCTAGTTCCTTTGTAATGAGGTAGAGTCTGATCGAGATCAAAAACAGTAGGGCAGTCATAATTCCTAGGAAGTTAGTATCCCAGTTCATCTAGTTGAGTAAAGGACTCATTCTTGCTCACTCCAATACTTCTGGATTAAGCAGATGACTTCTGCGTTGCTGCGGAATTCCATGATACGCTGCAAGCACAACGTGCTGTCGGTGTAGTCGAAGTGCATGGAAAGTTTATGCCTCGCATACCAATCGCGTTTTTCATTGGCCCACGCCTCAACCTCGCCTGCCTCTTTCAGAAGTCCATATAGGATGTCGTCAAGATGATAGCGAGGCAACTTATACAGAATGGCACTCCTCCACTCACGCAGCCGCTCGACTTCTGCGAGCAGATCAGCAACTGGCGTGCGTCCTTCAAACTCATTCGAGTTTAGTTTACTCATCTAGTAATCAGTGCAGAGGATGCTCAATGCCCTTCTCGCCCATAACCCACTTGAGAGTCTTCTCGACTCCCTCTAGGGCTTTGGCGTTTCTGGCCGCATCCTTCATTGCCTGAGAATTATTGATCCTCTTAGCACGCTCGAAGTGTATAGTCCATTCTTTCCTCTTCTGGCTAGCCTGGTTTAGCATATCTTCGATTTCCTCCCACGTTCTATCGTAGGTTCGCATACCCACCGGGCGGCGGGCTTCAGTATTTGAAATTACTGTCATAGAATCTAGTTGAAGCATTAGTATTAGTGAGCCATTCGACTGTGATCATTTCCATCTCCACCGTATAGTCCCTTACCTCCAGCACCTTTCTTTGCTAGAGAATCGGCTTCATCATTCCACTTATTCTTAGAATGTGCTCTGACGTGTTGAAATGCTATTGTGCTGCGCCCGTATTTACTTTTAGCCGCCGCTTCGATAGCATCAGTTAGTCGCTGTTTTACATTATTGACAAGTTGAATATTCTCTTTGGCCTTCCAACCAAGAGAGACAACTCCAATTGCATACTGCGAATCAGAGTATATAGTCCATTCAGTCGCTTCACTAATAGTATACCACGAGCCGTCGCTGCTCATAGTTATAATACAATCTAGGGCTCTCCAAATTGCAGTTAGTTCTGCAGTATTATTAGATCCCTTAGTTGCACCAGCATACAGGGGGCTCTTAGGATCAGTTACCACTGGTCCGTGTTCAAAATAGTGAATCTTTCCTTGATCATGATTAGGTCCAGGATCACCTTCAATGATGACCAAACCGTATCCTGCTGGAGTATTCTTATCTACATTATTGTTTCCAATAGCGCTTCCATCTGTATAGATGCTCATTTGCTTCATACTGGTGAAGATACCAGTCCGCACGAAGGCGTTTGTCTCAGTAATTTAATAATGACTTCTTAACGGAGTGTGCAAGCAGAAAATAAATATGAACCATATCTTAGCATCACGTTGTGTTCTCTCGTGAGGAATTCCTATTTGCCGCTCTCTATGCTTGCCTAGAGTGGGGGTGTATTTCGATCCGAAAGCCACCACCCACTTCTTACGCTTAGGTGCTTGCATAGTTTGCATTGCTGAATTTCCACCTCTTGAGTGTTCTTATCGTGAACCCATGCTTGTCGCTGCTTAGGTCTTGCTTTTCTGCATTGTTCATCTTAGACATGTGTTCTTCACATGTCCATTGTGGTGGCCAGTAGTAGGCCCCAACTTCTGATTTCTTAGAAATCATGCATGTTGCCTGGCTAGTGTGGTAACATGCACGCTTGCTTCGTTAGTATGTTTAGCATCACCTTAACTTAGGTGAGTTAAGGTGGAGTGCTAGTCATTAGACTGAGTTAATCACATGAGTGTTGTGGGCATGTGATGTCGGTTCTTCGCCTTTGCTTGCAGGTCGCCATCAATATATTGGGCGACCGCAAGTTCAGTGCGGATACGTCATAGTTTCCTCAGTATGTATCTTCTGGTGAGATAACCAGTCTCTGTAATATAATGAGCAGGGGCCTAGCAAAGCGTTGCCAGGGCAAATTAGATTCCTTTAGAGATAGCCGATTAGTTTGCTATTATCTTTGGGGATCGATCTTCGGTGTTTATCGTAATCTTTGCAAGTTAGTGGACTCACTGTATCCAAATGATCTCCTCGTTTTTCTGTGGCTGTCGTTGTAGATCTCGGTGCAAATTTGCATATTCAATTAAGAACTTACTGAACTACTGAACTCCGGAACTTCGAAGACTTACAATATGGAATTAAGTCCATATTACGACCATTGCTGTTTAATAAATTTCTTTTATCTTAAGCAACTGGGTTTCCATACCTAAGATACTCCATTGTCACTCAGTCATTACAATAATCAGTATCCCGGCAGCCCTAATCGAATTTTTTCTGTCTCATAATAGAACGCCATCAACACTCGTCGTCTGTCGTTGGCGGTCGTGTATGAAGTTGGAAATTTTATGTGAATTAGCCGCCCCATAGAGCCACTCTACACAGCAAAATTTCAAAATCATACCCGACCTCCGATGACAGTCGACCATTGTTGATGGTTAGCGTCATAGGTTTCCCTCAGCGCTGTTATCTCTAGTAATCACCCGATAGGTGAATCAGCAAGGTAAGTCCATTTACCGTCTGAAAACTCAAAGTCTTCATCGGTTACGATCTTACATACTCGCAGAGTTTTGCCATGAACAGTTCCTGGGAGTCGAATAATTCTTCGCGGATCGCGGGTGACTTCCCAGTCGAGCAGGAGAGTAGGATCAACGTCTCTCAGAGTCTTACAAATTAGATCCTTAGACTGTTTACTCCATTCTTGATTAACGGGTGCTAGTTCTCTGTAACGCTCGGTAGAACCGGTAGCGAACCCAGTAGAACTCCACTCTTGTTGAATCAGATGAAATCCTTTCCCTCCACTGAAGATCATCAGCGGTTCCCCACTAAGACCTTCAAGGTAAATGCGCTCATCAACTGCTTCTTCATCAGCAGTTATTCTATCAATAGCAATAGGTAGAGAGTCTCTAAGCCTCATCAGCATAGACGCTCCCTCATTGTAATCTGCATTATCATAGTCTACGTCGAAGTAGAGCCCCTGATACAGCATAGTATCATAATACTGTGCCATCTTCATAGAGCGATTTCTTTTCTTCATCTTAGACTTACCATGCTTGCCTTTAGGATCTGGGCCGATACCCTGAGGGTTCAGCCAAGCACTTGTGGTGTAATATACATGTAGCGGTGCAAGTCTCCTCAGCCAATTGAGCAGAGTGCTCTTATGTCTGAAGTTGTCTTTGATCACCCTAACTATTACTTGCTCCTTCTTATCGTCCCAAATAAAAAAGCGGAACTGTCGAAAGCCAGCGTCTGCCGGCAGCCACAGTTCCGCTTCAGTAATCGAATTGTAGTATTGCCGGATTTTCTTGACTCTAAGTCTAAACTCCAGTTTTCTCTTTTTTCGATAAAGCGGACTCATCTCCGCGCTCTTCTTGAATGATTCTTTAATAGCGCGCAGTGTTAGAGCCCCACTCGAATAGGTATGGCAGTCACAATCGTTCTGCCCCTTCCTATCACAAGCAGGGTGATGCCGCTTTGGGTATCGAGCCTTCATTAGGCCCGCAACATAATCAGGATCTCTCACGAAGTGGATTAGATCCATGGCGTGATGTTCACATAGATAGTCTCCTGCTTCAACAGTCACTTTACAGCGTTTACCACTGTTAGACTTAGCAAGACACCGTGTTTCATTGTCTTTCCAATGTGTCATCTGGTGAGGACCATTTCTGCTTCTTTGTGTCCTAGCGTAGCGCTCGGAACCTTAGCATAGCGTGCAGCAAAGAAGCAGAAATTTCTGTTTCTTTGTGCACTGTAGTAAGTATCCGAGTTCGCGCATAGTTATCGTAAACATACTTCCAAGATTTTTTTTTTATACCTCATCATGGGGATCCAATACCCCGTGACTCCTCTACTTGTCAGTAGTGGTTTGATTTTTCTTAGAGAGTTCCGGGTGAAACCGATTCTCAATTTGTTTACACTGGACCAGTGGAGTTTCTCCGAAGAAGTTAGTTCTGGATCAGTGGGTTTTCTTCGTAGAAATTTAGTTGACATTAATTTCTATTGAATATACTCGCTGCTCCTCATTTTATCCTTAATTTTCTTCCTAAATCATCACCGAACATCAATGGCTGATTAGAGGTATCTTAACCCCATTTACATCCATATTTCATTTGAAATCTACCCCGACTGGGGGTCGATTCTACATGTTCTAAGTTTATTTTTTGGAATCTTTTCTGGCTCGCTGACAATCGGGGTCTCATACCAGACAAAGGAATCAGTGTCTAACTTTTTTTCGTAGTTACTCTGTGGCCACCAAATTTTGTGGTCGGTCATCATCACGAACTCATACAACGCGAGGTAACTAATTTGGCATTAGACCCTCTCGTTGTGAATGAAGCAGTTCCCTCCGTTTAGTCTATAGACTCAACGAGAGGGTAACGTCATCGTTTCCTCAGTTTAATCCTCTGGTGAGAACCATTTTTGCTCGCGGATTCTAAGCATATGTGGCCCGGAACCTATAGTGTCCGGCGTAGCCACACGCACTATCGTGAGCAAAAAAGCAGGTGTTTGTGGACATAAATTTCCACAGTTACATCGCCTCGAATTTTGCTCTTCCAAGCGCTTGGAATTACAATCTTTTTCCGCCACAGCAGTGCACATGAGTTCATAATCACGAATGAAATACTTAGGATTTAGGTTCAAATCCTGGCGCACTTTGTCGCAGTGCACCGATTCCATTGCTAAATTATATTTTTCGTCAAAGACTGCGCATGCTGCTCGTGGCACGCCGGGCCGGCTGCCATGCAGAATTTTTTATTTTCTACCCAGACAACTTCAGATTCCCGAAGGCGTCGTGCAGTGACTTAGGTATAGTCGATTTTAATATCGTTTCTTAGAAATAC
>Ga0181577_10003745_pt1 | contig 11784 bp, 10 predicted proteins | sample 101ome_21_FD_132468 | JGI IMG/M metagenome (GOLD analysis project Ga0181577, IMG submission 132468) | Coastal salt marsh microbial communities from the Groves Creek Marsh, Skidaway Island, Georgia - 101413BT metaG (megahit assembly) | ecosystem: Environmental > Aquatic > Marine > Intertidal...
CCACGAACACCGCGCCGATCGCGATCCCGGGTACTCGACCGGTGAAGGCGGTTCGGACGTCCTCCCAGTTCACGGCGTCCCAGTCGCGCATCGCCACACCGGTCGACAGCGGGAGGACCGAGACCATGATGGTGGCGGGAAGGAAGGCCGGATCGGCGAGGCCGAGAACAGGCGCGGCGAGCATGCCCATGCCGATACCGATCGTGGCCTGCACCGAGGCACCGATCGCCATGATGAGGAGGCAGGCGGCGGCGACCCACCAGTCGAGGTCGAGGATCATGCCCGCCCGTCCTCTGACGGTGGGCGGCGCAGCCGGTGGGGTCGGGCGGTCGCCGGGTCGTCGGGCCACTGGTGTTTCGGGTAGCGGCCGGCCATCTCGGACCGGACCGCGCTCCAGGACCCCGACCAGAAGCCGGGGAGGTCGGAGGTCACCTGGATGGGACGGTCGGCCGGGGACAGGAGTTCGAGGACGATGGGCTCGCCGTCGGCGAGGGGATGCTCGGTCAGCCCGAAGAGGTCCTGCACCCTGACGGCGCAGACGGGTCGGCCGTCGCGGTAGTCGATCCGGGCCGTGGTGCCCGCTGGCGTGTCGAGTCCGTTCGGGGCGAGGGCGTCGAGGTCGGCCCCCTCGGGCCAGGGGAGCATCGCTCTGAGGAGCATGGTGAGGTCGAGTCGTTCGAGGTCGTCCCGTGTGGAGGCGCCGGCGAGATAGGGGGCGAGCCAGTCGTCGAGGTTCTCGATGAGTGCCTCCGCGGACCAGTCGGGCCAGGGCGTTCCCCGACGGTGACGGAGGAAATCGACCCGTTCGCGGAGTCGGAGCGAGGTGCCGTCCCAGGGGAGCACCGCCAACCCGGTCTCTCGGACCCGAGCGAGCAGGGCGGCTGTCGTCGCCTCACCGGGGGTGGGCCGCGAGGTCGTCGTGCCGAGTCGCAGTGAGCCCAGGCGACGCTCCACCGACTCGACGAGGTCGTCCCGATCCGGGTCCCATCGCAACTGGCGACGCTCGGTCATGAGGCCCGGAACTGCGGCGAAGCGCCTCAGGACCTGATCGGCCCCGACCGTCGCCGCCAGACGGATGCGGGCGCGGTCACGGCGTCCGTCGAGGTCCGCGGCGACGAGGAACTCCTCGGAGGCGAGCGGATCGGACTCGGGCAACCATGCCCCTGAGCCAGTTCGCAGCTGGAACTGCCCGGGGCGCCGCCTCATGGCGACGCGATCCCCGTAGGCCTCGATGAGGGAGCTGCCGGTGCCCTCAGCATCGACGTCGGAGGGGTCACCGTCGATGCCGGCACGGCGCATGAGATCGGCGGCTCGGTGGCGGATGCGATCGAGCCCCGCCGGGTCGACGCGCACCCCGGTCGGCAGGTCGACCCGCTCGGAGCCGATGAGGCGGACCCGCGTCTCGAGGTCCGACGGAAGGTCGTCGCGCCGACCCCGGAGGGGATCGCGCTCGTCGAGCAGCGCGGCGAGCACACAGGACACCGGTTCGGGTCGCACCACGACCATGCGGGCGAGTCGGGGGTGCAGGGGAAGGGAGAGCATCCTCCGACCGGCGTCGGTGACCGTGTCGTCGTCGGTGATGGCCCCGAGATCGAGGAGCAGCGAGCGCGCCGAGCGCATGGCAGCCACCGGAGGCGGTGTGAGCAGGCGCATCGACTCGACGTCACCACCCCAGGCGAGCACCTCGAGGAGGAACGAGGCCAGATCGACCTCGCTGATCTCCGGGGTCGGATGAGCTCGGCGTGTGCCGTGCTCGATCCGGCTCCACAGGGCGTAGGCGACGCCCGGTGATTGGCGGCCGGCGCGACCGGCCCGCTGGGTCGCTGATGACCGGCTGGTGGTCACCGTCGTGAGGCGGGTCATGCCGGTGGCGGCGTCATGTCGTGGCGCGCGCACCAGACCGGAGTCGACCACGATGCGAACCCCGTCGACGGTCAACGAGGTCTCGGCGATATCGGTGGACACCACGACCCGGCGGCGGCCGGCGGCGGAGGGTCGCAATGCCGCGTCCTGCTCCTCCACGGTGAGGCTCCCGGCGAGGGGCCAGACATCGATGTCGGATCCGACCGCCTCGCGGAGACGTCCGACCACCCGCGTGATCTCGGCGATACCGGGGAGGAAGACAAGGGCGTCCCCGGGTTCGTCGGCGAGTGCCTGCAACGTGGTGGACACGACGGCACCCTCGATCCTCGTCGCACCCGTCACCGGCACCCAACGCTGTTCGACCGGATGGGTACGTCCCTCACTCGTGATCACCGGAGGGCCGTCGAGGAGGCGGCCGAGTCGGTCGGTGTCAGCGGTGGCGGACATGGCGACGATCTTGATGTCGGGGCGGATGGTGGCCGCCACCTCGAGAGTGAGCGCGAGGCCGAGATCGGTGGCGAGATTCCGCTCGTGGACCTCGTCGAAGATGACCACGGCCACCCCCGGCAGCTCGGGGTCGTTCTGCAGTCGCCGGGTCAGGACTCCCTCGGTGACCACCTCGATCCGCGTGTCGCGGCTGACGATGCGGTCGTCGCGGGTGGTGAGACCCACCGTGGCGCCGACCCGTTCGCCGAGCAGGTCGGCCATGCGGCGCGCGGCTGCCCGGGCGGCGAGTCTCCGCGGTTCGAGCAGGAGGAGGCGCGAGTTGTCCGGGAGGTCGTCGAGGAGCGCGATCGGAATGAGGGTCGTCTTCCCGGCGCCGGGCGGAGCCACGAGGATGCACCGTCCCCGCTCCCGCAGGGCCGACCGCACGCGGTCGATCTCCGCGACGACCGGCAGGTCGGGAAGGGTCGTCACCGGTGGTCGAGTCGTCGACCGGCGCTCAGCCGTCGATCGGTGACCCCGCGAACGGCGCGGGGTCGTTCGGACCGGGGACCGTGGGAGGGTTCCAGGAGGTGGCGGCGGCGATGGCGCGCGCGACCGTCCGCCATCCGGAGGGATCCCAGCCCTCGGTCAGGGCCTCGACGGACCCGTCGACGCGCACGAAGCCGAAGGCGGGGAGGCTGGAGGCTCCGAGCGCCTTGGCGACCGCTCGATCAGGGTCGGTGAACACCAGGAAGTCGTCCGCGACCGGACCGAGGAACCTCCGGGTGTCCTCGGCGTCAGCGGTGACGATGAAGTTGACGCGCGCATCAGCGCCACGCAGCGCGTCCAGGATCCGGACGGCGGTCTTCAGGATCCACGAGCTCTCGTTGGTGTAGGGGTCGAGGACGACGGGAGCGAGGTGGAAGGTGGTGAGCCACTCGTTGATCGGTCGGGCCTCGGCACCGAGCGGATGCAGCATCAGATCGTCGGGGAGTCGATTCGCCACGGGGCGATCGTAGCGATGACGGGGGTGCGGCCCCCAACACCGTCGGGCGCCGGGCGCGCCCCGTCGGTACGGTGACGGCGTGCATCCGCTGGAGTACCTCCGGATGATCGCCCGGGATCCGGCGAGTGGCGACCGACCGTGGGAGGCCGCATCGGCGTTCGCCGTGCTGGTCACCGAGTACGGGCTGGGAGGGTCGGAGGCCGTCCCGACGGCGCGTCGTCTCCTGGAGCGGATTCCGGGCCGGCCGGAGCTGTGGTGGGCGGCCAGTCGGATCCTCGGCGCCGTCGATGAGGGCGCCGCCGCCCGGGAGGTGTTGGAGGCATCGTCGGCGCAGCGCCCCGCATCGGGGGGTCTCGACGCGGTCGTCGCGGCACTGTGTGATCCCGGTGGCGGCCCGCCACGGCTGCTGGTGACCGGCGCGGTGGCGGTCCGGCCGAGGATGCTCGTGCCGCTCGGCGCGCTCCTTCCCGCCGGTTACGCCGACCGTCTCCTTCCAGCGACCGACGCCGAGGAGACCCATCGCGACGACGTGACTCTGGTGTGCGAGCGGCTCCGGGGTGACGGTCGTGTGACTCTGGTGGAGAGCCCGCGGCCACGCGCCGACTGTCCATTCGTCACCGCTCTCGTGTGACGGTCGAAGCGCCTCACATCCCGAGATGCTTCGGCGGATGCCCGGTGATCTCGGTGATGACGGACTCCGCCTCGGCAAGCCGGGGTTCCATGACGAAGATCCGGGCCATCGGCTCGCGGGCACCGAAACGCAGGTGGGAGGTGAAGTCCTCGCTCATGACGCATGGGATCTCGCGCTCCCAGAGTTCGTGCAGCACCAACTGGGCCTGCCACATGGGCAGCCAGGCGGCCTCCACCGAACGCTCGGGGTCGACGGGTCGCGGAGGATGCTTCCCGAACACCCAGTTCCACAGGCCCATACGGGGAAGGTAACCCTTGGTTGGCGGTGGCGTTGTTACCCTCGCCGTCGATGGCAGGAATCGGCCGGGAGGCGCGTCTCAGGGGCCCGACGACGTGAGCGACGGGCAATTCGAGGCGGTGCTCTTCGACGCGGGTGGCGTCCTGGTGCTCCCGGACCCGACGGTGCTCGGACCCCTGCTCGCGGCCTACGGCGGTTCCGCGGAGATCGACGATCATCGCAGGGCCCACTACGCGGGTATGGCCGCGAAGTCGCGGGCCGCTGCCTCGGAGTCCGACTGGGACTCCTACAACCTCGCCTACGTCGAGTCGGTCGACGTGGATCCCGACCTCCGACTCATCGCCGCCTCCATCCTCGATCACACCCGCTCCGCCGCCTTGTGGCGTTGGGCCATCCCCGAGTCGGTGCGCGCCCTGCGAGCGCTGGAGGAGCGGGGGGTGCCGATGTCGGTCGTGTCGAACGCGTCCGGCCAGATCGCCTGGGTGCTCTCCCACTCGGGGGTGTGTCAGGAGGGTCCGGGGGAGGACGTCGCGATGCGGATCGTCGTCGACTCACACGTCGTCGGCGTCGCCAAACCGGATCCCCGCATCTTCGGCTTCGCGCTCGAGATGCACCCTGAGACCGACCCGAAGCGGATCCTCTACGTCGGTGACTCGGTGGTGATGGATGTGGCCGGGGCTCGCGCCGCCGGACTGCACCCGGTGCTCCTGGACCCGTTCGACGATCACCCCGACGCCGACTTCGATCGGATCGGTTCGCTCCTCGAGCTCGACGGGTTGCTGGGCTGATCAGTCGGCGGTGAGCCGCCGTGCGATCACCTTCAGGCAGAGCGTCTCGTCGGCACCCTCGAAGATCGACAGCACGCGGGCGTCGACGAAGAGCCGGCTCACGGTGTACTCCTCGGCGTAGCCCATGCCGCCGTGGATCTGCATCGCCTCACGGGTGACCCACTCGGCGGCCTTGCACACATACGCCTTGACCATCGAGGCCTCGGTGGCACCCTCGCCCTTGCCCATGAGGGTGGCGACCGCGTAGGAGAACTGGCGGGCGGCCTGGATGACGACCGCCATGCGGCCGAGTTTCGCCCGGGTGAGCTGGTAGTCGATGATCGAGTGGTCGAACACCCGACGGTTCTCTGCGTACTCGAGGGCGAGTTCGTAGGCCGACTGCATGAGGCCGACGGCACGAGCCGCCGTCTGCAGACGCCCGTTCTCGAAGCCCTCCATCTGGTAGTAGAAGCCGCGGCCGAGGCCCTCGGACTCGCCGACGAGGTTCTCCGCCGGCACCCACCAGTCCTCGAGGGCGATCTCGTAGGAGTGCATCCCGCGGTAGCCGAGGGTGTCGATGGGACGACCCTCCATGCGCCCGGTCCTCGTCGATCCGTCGATCTCGACGCTTTCCTGTGAGAAGACGAATCCGTGGGCCTCGCCCCGCGGCTTCGGGACGATGAAGAGGCTGAGTCCGCGATGGGTCTTGGACCGATCGGGGTCGGTGCGCGCGAGCAGGGCCAGCGCGTCGGCGCGGGCCCCGAAGGTGCACCAGGTCTTGACGCCGTTGATCACGTAGCCGGGCTCCCCAGACGGGCCCGGGGCAGGTGTGGCCGTCACCTTGATGCTCGCGACATCGCTGCCGTAGTCCGGCTCGGTCACGGCGACCGCGGGCATCACCTCGGCTACCGCGAGCTTCGGGAGCCAGTGCTGCTTCTGCGCCTCGCTCCCGCCCTTGACGAGCGCGCGTGTGAGGATCTCGGGGCGGGTGATGAGCGATCCGCCGATGCCGAGACTCGCGCGGCTGAGCTCCTCGGTGGCGACCACCATCGCGACGTACTCGTCGTGGCCACCCTCGCTGTAGCCCCCGTACTCGCTCGGCACGCTCAATCCGAACGCACCGAGTTCGGCGAGACCGGAGATGATCTCCTCGGGGACGTCGCCGTTGGTCCGGTGGACATGCTCGGCATGGGGTTCGACGACATCGGCGGCGAATGCCCGGAAGGTGTCGCGCACCATGTCCATGTCGTCGCTCAGGTGCAGGGGGCCGGGGGAGGAGGCGAGGGAGGACACGAACTCGGGGTCGCGGAACCGCGCGATGAAGTCGTGGGCGCTCTCGAGAACTCCGGGTTCGATCCCCCATTGAGTTTCCCGTCCGAGGATCTTCGAGGCGAGGTCATGGGCCATGTCGGCGGCGAAGGCGCAGGTGATCGCGGCCTCGGTGTCGCCCTTGGCGCCATAGTCGAGGAGGGATCGCGCCGTCGCGGCGGCCGAGGCCGCGTGGGCGAGGTCGTAGGCGAAGACCTGATGTACGTCGGGGCCCCCGCTCTCGGCGAGGCGCCGAATGCCGGCGCCGATGACCGAGTCCGCGAGGTCGATGACCGCTGCAGCACCGAGCATGTCCGGGGAGGCGTTGACCATGCCGAGAAACTACCGAGCGGTAGCCGACCGCCACGATCTGTGCTGGTAGTCCGCCTACGCTCACCCGCGTGGGAGAGGAGCGGGCTGCGACCGGCCCCGTGGCGGTCTACTGCGGCTCGTCCGAGGGCACCGATCCGTCCTTCGCGGCAGCGGCGCGGGAACTCGGCACCGCTCTTGCCGAGGCGGGTCGCACCGTGGTGTACGGCGGGGGTGACGTCGGGCTGATGGGCCTGGTGGCGGACGCGGCGATGGACGCGGGCGGCACCGTCATCGGGGTGATACCCGAACATCTGGTCCGACACGAGCTCGCCCACCACCGTCTGACCTCGCTCGAGGTGACCGCCTCGATGCACGAGCGCAAGGCGCGGATGGCCGAGCTCGCCACGGGGTTCGTCGCCCTGCCGGGAGGGTTCGGAACCTTCGAGGAGGTGCTCGAGATCCTCACCTGGACTCAGCTTGGGTTGAACGCCCATCCGGTGGTCCTCCTCGACGTCGCTGACTTCTACGGAGGACTCTTTGACTTCTTCGACCACGCGGTATCGGCCGGACTGCTCAAGGAGCGGCATCGGGGAGCGGCGCTCCGGGCGTCGACGGTCGCCGAAGCGGTCGCTCTCCTCGGTCGCAGTCCCGGGGAGGTCGCGCCGAAGTGGGTCGACCTCGTCTGACCCGGTGCTTTGACGCTTTGTCAAGCGACTTCTAACCTGCGCCCGTGCGTGTCGACATCGATGGGGGCCGTCTCCTCCGACGTCTGGAGGATCTCGCCGAGGTCGGTGCGATCACCGGGGGCCGAGGCGAGCGGGGCAGCGCCCGTCTGGCCCTGACCGACGCCGATCGAGACGGTCGCGATCTGGTGGTCGGATGGATGCGCGACCTCGGCCTCGACGTGACCGTCGACGTCATCGGAAACGTCATCGCTGTCATGGGCCCGAAGTGCGGTCACCACTCGGGGCGGACACCGGTGCTGTGCGGTTCGCACATCGACACGGTGGCGACAGGGGGGCGCTTCGACGGCAACCTCGGCGTGCTGGCCGGCCTCGAGGTGATCGAGACGGTGCTGTCCGCTGGACTCGAGCTCGAGCGACCGCTCGGCGTCGCGTTCTTCACCGACGAGGAGGGGGCCCGCTTCGCCCCGGACATGCTGGGGAGCCTCGTCTTCGCCGGCGGGTTGACCGTCGAGGAGGCGCACGACATCCGAGCGGCCGATCCCGGTGGTCCCGGGCCGACGGTGCGCGAGGAGCTCGACCGCATCGGCTACCTCGGTCCGGCGCCCTGTCCGGGTGCGGCCCCGCATGCCTTCGTCGAACTGCATGTCGAGCAGGGGCCGGTGCTCGAGCGCGAGTCGGAGCGGATCGGGGCGGTCACCGGGGTGCAGGGCATCTCGTGGACTCGGGTCACCCTCACCGGACAGTCGAACCACGCGGGGACGACCCCGATGTCGATGCGCCGGGATCCCGCGGCCGCGATGGCGCGGATCGCGGTCTTCGTGAACGATCTCGCTGAGGAGTTCGGCGCGCCCCAGGTCGCCACGGTGGGTCGCGTCGAGGTCCACCCCAACCTGGTCAATGTCGTGCCGTCCCGGGTCACCTTCACGGTCGACCTCCGCAACACCGACGACGAGGTGCTGCGGCGCGCTGAGGCGGCTCTCGCCGCCGAGTTGGGTCGTGTGGCCGACCGTCATGGGGTCGAGGTGGAGACCGAGGAACTCGCGAGGTTCGCCCCGGTCATCTTCGACGAGGGGGTGGTCGATCTCGTGGAGTCCGCCGCCCTCGAGCGGGGACTCGCGGTCCGCCGAATGCCCTCGGGGGCGGGTCATGATGCCCAGATGCTCGCCCGGATGTGTCCGTCGGGGATGGTGTTCGTGCCGAGTATCGGCGGTATCAGCCACAACCCGGCGGAACTGACCTCCGATGACGACCTCGTCGTCGGTTGCCAGGTGCTCTGCGACGTGATGCTCGATCTGGTGGAAGGAGACTCCTGATGACCCGTGAGGTGCATGTTGGGGCCGCCCAACTCGGACCGATCGCCCGCGACGAGTCGAGGGTCGCGGTCGTCGAGCGGCTCATCGCCCTGCTCCGTGAGGGGGCCTCTCGGGGTTGCGACCTGGTGGTGTTCCCTGAGCTCGCGCTTACCACGTTCTTCCCCCGCTGGTGGACCGACGATCCCGCCGGTCACGATCGCTTCTACGAGCGCGAGATGCCCTCAGCCGAGACCCGACCGCTGTTCGATGAGGCCCGCGCCCTCGGTGTCGGGTTCTGTCTGGGGTACGCGGAGCTGACCGCCGACGGTCATCGGTACAACACCTATGTCCTGGTCGGAGCCGACGGCGAGATCGTGGGCCGATACCGCAAGGTCCACATCCCGGGCCACGACGAGCATGAGCCCTGGCGGCCGTTCCAGCACCTCGAGCGGCGCTACTTCGAGGAGTCCCCGGACGGGTTCGGAGTCCATGACGCCTTCGGTGGGGTGGTCGGTATGGCGCTCTGCAACGACCGTCGCTGGCCCGAGACATATCGCGTGCTCGGTCTCCTCGGGGTGGAGCTCGTCCTCATCGGCTACAACACGCCGCTCCACTACGCGCCCGACCCCGACCAGAATCCGCTGCAGTCATTCCACAACAACCTCGTCATGGCCTCGGGGGCCTACCAGAACGGCACCTGGGTGGTCGGTGTGGCCAAGGGAGGTGTCGAAGAGGGTGTGGAGTCGCTCTCGCACTCCCAGATCATCGCCCCGTCGGGTCAGGTCGTCGCCCAGGCGACGGTGTCGGGTGATCTCGTCGTGTCGGCGGTGTGCGATCTCGATCTCTGCCGGCACTACAAGGAGACCCTGTTCGACTTCGCCCGGTACCGGCGTCCCGAGCACTACGGGCTCATCTCCTCGACCCGAGGGGTCATCGACCGGGGGAGCACCCAGTGACCACCACCGGTGGGCTGGTCTGCGCGCACCACCACCTCTACTCCTCCCTCGCCCGGGGAATGCCGGCTCCACCGAGGACACCCAGTGGTTTTGTCGAGATCCTCGAGTTGGTCTGGTGGCGGCTCGACTGCGCCCTCGACGAGGAGATGATCCGGTGGTCGGCCATGCTCGGCGCCCTCGAGGCCCTCGAGCGCGGATGCACGACGATCATCGACCATCACGAGTCGCCGAACGCGATCGAGGGCTCCCTCAGCGTGATCGCCGATGCCTGCGCTGAGGTCGGGGTCAGGGTCGTCTGCTCCTACGGGGTGACCGACCGGCATGGTCGCGACGGCGCTCGACGGGGGCTCGAGGAGAACCGCCGTTTCCTCGCGGCCGGGGGGAGGGGCATGGTCGGCGTCCACGCCGCCTTCACCTGCTCGGACGAGACCCTCGCCGAGGCCGCGGCCCTGGCTGAGGAGTTCGGTGTCGGCGTGCACATCCATGTCGCCGAGGGGGCCGCTGACATCGACGCCGCGTCCCGACTCGCGTCGCTGGCCCGAGAGGACTGGCTCCTCGTGCACGGAGTGCACCTCGACGATGACCACGGGCTCGCCGGGACGGTCGTGCACAACCCTCGGTCCAACATGAACAACTCGGTGGGTTACGCGGCTCCGGCGCGCTTCGCGAACCCCGTAGCGCTCGGCACCGACGGCATCGGCGCCGACATGCTTGAGGAGTTCCGGCTGGCGTATGTCCGCTCCCGTGAGCACGACGTGTCGGTCGGTCCCGACCTCGCCTGGTCATGGCTCGAAGGCGGAGCGGCGCTGGTCCCCGAGGCCGCCGACGACCGGGTGGTGTGGCACCACGGAGATGCCGACCCCTGGTATCTGGCGTTCACCCCGGGTCTCACGCCGGTCGAGGTCGAGGTGGCAGGTGAGCGCGTCCTCGTCGACGGGTGCGCGACCCGGGTCGATGCCGATGAGGTTCGAGCTCGGGCTGGCGAGCAGGCCCTCCGGCTCTTCGATCGACTCGGGTGAACGCCCCCGGTCACCTCATCGGTGCGTAGTGTGTTCCGAGGAGCCCCCGCTCCCGGAGCGCGATGGACGGACCTGAGACACACGACGCGCCGCTGCCCACCGGAGAACTGCCGGCGCTCGAGCGGTCGCCGGGAGAGTTGGCGCGTCGGCGCCGTCGCTTTCGCCTCAGCCTGAAGCTGGTCGCCTTCGCGGCGGTGCTCTACCTGTTCGTGATCCCCCTCGTGCCCGACTTCCGGGCCGCGCTCGACGAGATCCGCAACGTGCGACCCGCCCTGCTCGCCCTCGGGCTCCTGCTCGAGGTGCTCGCCCTCTGGTGCTACGCCCCGTTGATGAAGGCGGCACTCGGTGACGCCGGCCAGCATCTCTCGCGCTGGAGGCTCTTCCGCATCCAGATGAGCACGCGGGCCCTGTCGAGCATCGTGCCGGGAGGCAACGCCGCCAGCTCGGCGCTCGGCTACCGACTGATGACGCTCTCGGGGGTGAGCGGTCCCGACGCCGGGTTTGCCCTCGCGACCGTCGGCCTTGGCTCCGCTGTCGTGTTGAACCTGATCCTGTGGACCGGCCTGATCGTGTCGATCCCGATTCGCGGTGTGAACCCGATCTATGGGGGAGCGGCGCTCGTCGGGGTGCTCGTGATGGGTCTGGCCGGTGCGCTGGCCTTCGGCCTTATGGAGGGCCAGGGACGCTCGGAGCGGGCGATCCGGTGGATCGCGAGGCGTCTCCGGCTCGACGAGGACCGCGCGGCGCGTGTCGTCCATCAGCTCGCGGAACGCCTCGAGGCGTTGATCAGCGATCGACAGCTGCTGGCCCGAGTCGTGTTCTGGGCGGCTCTCAACTGGTTGCTCGATGCCGCGGCCCTGTGGGTGTTCGTGCGGGCCTTCGGGGTGTCGCTCGATCTTGATGCACTGGTGATCGCCTTCGGTGTCGCCAATGTGCTGGCGGCGATCCCGATCACGCCCGGTGGACTCGGCTATGTCGACACCAGCTATGTCGGCATGCTCCGCGGGTTCGGCGTGCCGTTGCGCACGGCGACGCTCGGGGTCGCCTCCTACCGTTTCGCCCAGTTCTTCTTCCCGATCATCCTCGGTGGACTGCTGTACGCGACCCTGCGGGTCGGTCCCTGGAGCATCGAGCGGAGGGAGCGACTGGTCCGGCTCCGTGACCTGGCCGAGCAGGAGACCCAGCGGGGCGAGTCGAAGATCGACTTCCAGTTGCGCTTCC
>Ga0181577_10003748_pt1 | contig 11781 bp, 13 predicted proteins | sample 101ome_21_FD_132468 | JGI IMG/M metagenome (GOLD analysis project Ga0181577, IMG submission 132468) | Coastal salt marsh microbial communities from the Groves Creek Marsh, Skidaway Island, Georgia - 101413BT metaG (megahit assembly) | ecosystem: Environmental > Aquatic > Marine > Intertidal...
ACAACACGGTATCGTTTAGCAATTTTTAGCATCTGCTCACCTATTATGCAACGAGCCACCGCTTGACACACGTTCTCAATTACCTTCCCACCATAGATCCGGTTTCGGCCTCTTCGCACCTTGTAGGTGTACTCCACCCCCTTTTCACCTTGCTCACCACGCAGATCTTCGTAACGCATCTGCAAACCAGAAGGTAGGATAATCGCGGGTACGGTAGGGTCTACACTGATAACATCTTTTATACCAAGCTCCGAACCTACCCCTTGCTCCATACAGCGTAACGTGTGGCTGGCATCGTTCCACAAACGGGTAATCTGAAAATTTGTTTCTCGGTAGATATTTATGACACGGCGGGCTTCGTCCAGTTCCATGTCGAACCCGAATGACTGCAACTGATCTTGGAATCGCACTGCACCCATACCGTAACCAGCACCGAGGATCGTGGTCTTACCAACAAACCGCTGGTCTTTCGTTACTTCAGATTCGTCTTGGACGGCGTAGATGGACATAGCCATCTTCTTGTAAACATCATCACCGTTCCTGAATGCTTCGGTTAGATCGTCCTGTCCTGCTAACCAAGATAACACCCTAGCTTCGATCTGTGATGAATCACATTCAACTAGCATGTGACCGGATGGAGCTACCATACTTCTCTTTAACTTCTTACCGTTAGGACCACGGCTAGGGAGGTTTTGCAGGTTTATCTTGTCCGACCCACCCCACCGTCCAGTATGCGCTGCATAGTATCTAACTGGCACTGGCAACAGACCACGTTTAGATATGTCGATAAAGCGTTGCGTACGTGTCTCTTCTAACGTGCTTTTATTACCTAGACGAGCGTTAACCAATGCCTGCACGCGCACATCTTCATGATCAAGCAGAGCTTTGAATCCCTCGTCTGACTTGGCAAAAGCAAACGTCTCTTTACCTGTAGTGGGGCTAATCTTCATCGGAGGTTGAACCCCTAGTATTTCAAGTAGCCCAGCAAACTTAGGGTTGCTCATCAGATCTTCTTTTTCTACCCCTGCATCTCTTAACAACTTATCCTTAAGCTCTTTAGTGTCTTCGAGGTGTTGTTCAAGTAGTCCAAGGTCCAGATCCAGTACAGGCTCGATGAACATACGGAGGGTCAGGTCTATAATTTTTAGTTCTTTTCGTGGAAAGTTCTTACCCATAAGACCGAAGAGTTTATAAGTCAACTCCACATCATTGATGCAGTAGTCACCGTAGAGTTCCAAGTCATACTCAGCGAAATCTAGTCGGCGCTTACCTAGCGCGGCCATAACCTCCGTTCCCTTAGCTCCAATTTGATATCGTTCAGCCAACGCTTTGAGGCTTCCTCCAACTTCTGTGCCGTGGATAGCACGAGCGATGCAAAGGGTATCAGTCCAAACGCGAGGATGAATATCAAAAATCCAGCTAAGAATAGCCCCATCAAAAATAGTGTTATGAGCAAGGACCATGCTGTCTGCCCAATCGAAAGTATGTAAGTAGTCATTAATCTGCTCCTTTGTCCCACTCGCCCACTCAGTCGGGCCATTGTTTACTTTTACACCTACGCCAATCACTTCAAATCGTGGATCGCGTACGTACTCCTCCGTTGTCATCTTTCTCAATGAAAACGTCTTATCGTAATAAGTCTCGAAATCTATCGTTATGATGTCCATAACTACCTGTAATAAGTTTATGTAGTAACCACTAATCACCAATGTCCACATTGTCAACAGTGTTGAGTTTGGACTTTTTGGACTTTTTAAAATTAGTGGGGGCATCGCACCCCCTCGGTGTCAGTTTGTATGCTTTGATCAGGCGGGATCTTCAAACACACTGGAACAGTAGCCGCCAATTCTTAGAAGTTTGGTTCGAGATCCGTTACACGAGGACAGTCGTTGTTATCGCACTCAGAGTAGGTAAAATTACCTTGCTCGTAAGTAACGAAATATCCAGATAGACAGTCATCGCACGGGATGCGATACACCTCAGTTACGATCTCGCCACTCACACTAACTCCCCTTCAGGTTTGCGATCTCTCCACCGCAAGCGAAGTAACCCGCACCATCTACCCAGTTATCGACATGTTCTGGATTAGATTTGATACGCGCTACTTTCAGCAACGCCATCATCACGGCCACATCATGCGCGGCAATCGGTACACCCAGATGGACAGACCAGTACCCAGCGATACGCGTAAAGTTATTTTCAGCATCACCATGATCCGCTTGCCGATCCTTGGTCACATGGTTCTTTGCGGTATCCAAAAGATTAGCGCGTGTTGCGAGGGGCTGCGGAGGTAAATCGTTATGCTTCTCATAACTCGTTTTCACCTCGGCACTTACTCCGCTTACCGGTGCCGATACCAACGTTTCCACTTCTGTCGATTCGCAGAGTGCATCTTTCGCTGCCAAAAGGCTCCCATACATAACCACTGCTTTCTTTCTAGTCCTCTCAATAAAACCCGCAGAGTACTTTGTTCCCGCTACTGTTTTAGCCACCGTATCGAACTGCCCTAAATGCTGTATGACTTTCTTTTCGTGGTGACTAAAGTTTGAACTGCCACTATTTTGCTGCGTAGCTTTTGGTAACGCCTTTTTCTTCTTGTACCGTGGCTTGTATGTCCTTGTGAGTCCCATCTCCCGTTTGATCTTACCCACATACAAAGGATGACAACCTACCTTCTTGGCTATCTTGTCTCTATTCATTGCTGGATCTTTCTCCAACAACTTCTTAACCGCTTCGGCTTTCTTCGCCATTTGTTTTCCTCCTAAAATTTAAATTCAAGCTGCCTACTATTGTCGGGCTTGGCTCCAATTAAGAACAGTACCTCCTTCACGTTCTGTTCGTTTATCACCACGGCACTCCCTCCCACGGAGGCAATGTCATCGAGATTCTTTTGCTGTAAAGCTGTCGGTGTATTCTTCCCAGCCTTACATTCAATTCCAAAGAACTTACCGTCATAGCACCCAACAATATCCGGCACACCGCTCTTACCGTACCCACCAGTCGCGGGGAAAAAATAATACGCGCCTATTGATTTCAACTGTTCTGTTACTTTGCGCTTCACTTTGGCTTCAGGTGTCATGCGTTCTCCTTGGGAACTGGTATCAATCTTCTTCTTCTAACCGCTCTTCAATTATGTCTAAGAGACGCGTCACGTTACGATTAAGATTTTCTAGGTTACGCGCCATACACTCCAACGCACGTACCACGTTTTCTGTTTGCTCGTCGTTCACAACAACTCCTCTATCAGCATGTTTAAATCAATTACAGGTATGTCGTATTCTTCCCACAACATGTTTATCTCTTGCCTAACGTCCCGCATCTTGGCTAATGCTTGGTGGTATCCTCTGCGTTCCCACAACTGATCTTCGGTGTAGTATTTTTCGCGCCAACGCAACCAACGCTCTATGCTAACTAACTGTTTCAGTAGTTCGTTATATCTTTTAGCAGCAGAACCTTTATCGACCTTGTACCAAAACCTTTCTAGTTTAGGGTCTTTGTAGGCTTTCTCTATCTCGCTATCACTCCAAGCACTCTTACCGTTGTGGTGATAAGTACTCCAGAAAGGAATATCTTTGCGTGCATACATACGTGGTGTATAAGTACGAGCTTCTTTACCCGTGAGACATCCATACCCTGCGCGTGCCTCTCCGTCAGTGTATTCAGTTAACAGATCGTAGTTTTCATCAAACGCTTCACTATTTTCTGCGAGGTTGACCCAGTACTCTAAGGTTTCATCAGTGTACACCTCCACACACTCCTCCTCATTGATAGACCCAAAAAGTATAGGGGTTTATGCGTCTACCTACGCCTTCAACTTCTTTGGTCGGTGGGGTAAAAGAAGTCATCATCAGTAGCGCAACCTTCTCTTGCATCCACTGCGGCAACTCCTCCAATGCACTATAGGATCCAGAAATAACATTGTCAACACAATACATACCAATGCACTGCACTTTTACGTAGTTTTCTTTGTACTCACCAACTACTACACGATATACAGTATCGTCCCCACTACTACTTATTGACATAAAACACCCCGTCACCCAAGCGACAACCAACACCGTCAACATATTCACCTACTTCACACATCATCAATACTGCCAACTTGCCCGATATATGTTGCGGTAATGTGTCAGTAGTATGTCTTTCAGCGGGTTCGTTACGTACCTTATAGTCCCACCTACAATGCATTTTGTCGCAACTTTGCAAGTCGAAATGCTCGTAGCCATTGAGTGTGTACGCACGCACATAGTACATATCCACGCGTTCTGAGTTCATCTCATGCTCATCAACTTCCGATATAAACGCAGATACAAGGTCGCCAAACTCCTTATCAAGAAAAGTGTAATTGCTATTTACCAGTGCGCGTAATTCAGCTTGGAATTGTTTATGTTGGACAACCGCACGGCTTGCGGAATCAACCTTGGACACACTGTCTTTTTTAGATCTCTCTACGCGCATGGCTACGTCACGCGATAACTTATTAGCAATCTGAAACGGAGTGCATGGACGCAGATACCCTAATGCATTTTTGAGTGCACGCTTAGGTTTCACGGACATCAGCATGTTGTGCTGGTCTTGATAGGACGCGTACTTGTCATTAGCGATGTTATGTGAACAAACAGTTATCGTAGGCGTTCCATCACCAGCGATTCGGAAGTCACCAAACCCAACCCAACCCATCGCGTACAGATCGCTAGGCAAGTAAACATGTACCTTACTCTTTTGGTTTGAGTCGATAGCAAACTTACAAGTCGGTAACTTTTGCATCAGCTCTTGTAAAAATCCCAGCCAATCAGTATTGCCACCGAACAGACCTTGCACATACATGTTCAGGTCAGAACGTGTTAACGGTTGATAACACAAAGTCGGGTCTTCTATCTCTGAGACCACAGCAATATTTTTGAATCTATCCATGTCCGTCCTCCTTCAAGACGTTTTGTTAAGATGTTAAGCCTACCGCTACACCACTGATCCCATGCCTCATCAACACAAGCATGGTTTCACATGTCATCGGCATAGTCTCCTCGTGCGGGTGCGCTTGGCTCCTATGCTTCGATGTCGTAACGCTGTACTTATCGACGTTCTCATACCACGTACCACTTTCCCAAATGAACAGCGGCCAATGATCACCGTACGATGTCACCACGTACCGATCACCTCGCCACTCTCCAAATATGTTGTTACCACGAAACCGCTCTTGTGCTTGCACACACTTACGCACCAACATGTTGGTTACTCTTTTCACACCGAACCTCCTCGTTAGTTCTCTCATCCGAATGTCATGCCTCTCGGCACTTTCTTTTTGTAACTCTCGCCGCCGCTCTGCTGTCATCGTCATATACATTGTCCTCTACGAGTTTAAAAAAATTAAACTACTTAGCTGTAACACGTTTACCGTAAATACAAACCACAAGTGTAAAAAAGGACAAAAAGGGAAAACGGTTACACACACCTGTAACACGTTTACAGGCTGTCACTCTTGATATGCGTAACCTTGCCACAGTCGGGTCGAGCTTTGGGGTTGCCGTAGATGGTCCACAACACAGGACATGACCACGTACCCCAGTCACCCCATACATACCCATCGGTAAACACAACAACAGCTTGGGGTGTGATGCGATGCTTGGTTATATACTCAGACACACAGGTCACATCAGTACCACCGCCCCCTGCTGGCTTGGTGCTTTGCACTAGGGTATCTAGTTCGGTACGGTCATACCGTTCGTCAGCACACACTTCGGTATCCCAATACAACAGACGTATCGCTTGGGGGTGGACGGTCTCACAGATGGACCTGATCTCGGATAAGAACACCGTCAAGTCACGCTGACGGATAGAACCTGACGTATCGATAGCGATCACCAACTCCTCGATCTGCTGACTGATACCGCTAGGTAGATACACATTAGCACTGAGATAACGACGGTTGGGTCGAGCGTATGTGGAAAAGTCATTACCAGCACACGTAGTAGCGATGAACTCACGCAGTGCATCACGCCAATCGATCTGCGGTTTGAGTAACTCTTCAAGCTCACGCGCACCACCACTACCCAACTTGCCAGCAACTAGCGCACCCTGACGTATCGCTTCATCGACCTCACGCTCAAGATCACGCTTCTCCTCAGTGGTCAGCGAGTCAGCACCCTCCCAGTCATGGTCATCGAGCGGCTCACCTTCACCGCCATGCCCACCGCCATAACCGCCATCAGTATCTTGATAGATCTTGTGGAACACTTGCGCTGAGTCCATGTTGCGATACTCGGCATCGAACAAACCGACCTTGGGCATCTCGATAAACCCCTCACCCGCATCGCCATCGACCAACTGCACATTGATCACGTAGTCGCACGCGGCGTTGGCTATTCTTGGCTGTTTATCGTAAAGATGTTTCCACGTTGTCAGATGACTGTACATCTTGTGATACGCCTCATGCAGTATGAGGAAACGCAACTCAGGATCGCTCAACGAGTCAACAAACCCACGGCCATACCGCTCATCGCGCCCATTGGTACAGGCGGTAGGTATATCGTCCACCACCGTACGATCACCGATCATCAGTACGCTAGACAAACCCACGTACTTGTCATGCGCCATGATTGACATCACGGCTTTTTCAATCCGCTGTTCAGCGGTCAACGCTACATTGAGTGCAAACATGTCAGTCCTCCTTACTTAACGTCTGCTGTAAACAAGTAATTGTTATCCATCGCCCACTGCGTGAACTTGCGATTCTGCATGACGATAGATTGCTTGGCGTACTTCTTCGCACGTACACCATTGGCGAACACACCCTGCGCTTCTTTCGATAGGCGCAACATGTAGTCCATACACTGATCCACCCAGTCACGTTCAAGTGTCGATAACACCTTATACACAACCATCATCACTGCACCTGCACTGGTCGGCACAACTGCGCCATGCGGGTCAGACTTGATCGAGTCGATGGATGGCAACTGATCTGCGAGTCGAGCGAACGCCATCATGTCACCACCTGCTGCGTCACCGATGGTACCGATGAGTGCTGCTTGCAATGCCCTGTCACTGATCTGATCACGCACCTTGAACCAACTACTGGCCGCTTCGAGGGATCGAGGTGTGACAAACGCTGCACGCTGCGAACGTGGGTGATAGATAAAGTCGTTATCGTCAGGATCCTCCATATCACGAAAGTCTGCGAACGCTCGGTCATTGTTACGCGCCCATGCCAGCACGATGGGATCAACCTCGTTGGCGATACCCCACTCGACCCACTCATCAGGCGTAGGTTTAGCAACCTCCACGACAGTCAGGCGATTACCGCCATGTGCTGGTAACAAGTCACCGACACCCTCCTCACCCAAGTTAGTCGTCGCAAAGATAATGCTCTCAGGGTGCAGTGTGTAGCTACCGATCTTGCGCTCGTACATCACGCGGGTGAGCGCGAGCTTCACTGATGGATTGGACTTGAGATACTCGTCAACCATCAAGATGATCGGCTTGTCATTGTGAACACCCAACTCCTCATTGGTCAGATAGCGAACGAACCCACTGCCATCATCGAGGTGTCGCAGATCTGGAATGGTGATGTCACCCAGATCCTTGGTCGTGCAATCAAAGTAGCAGGGTAGGTGATTCGGTAGTGCTTCGGCCAGCGCACCCAGCAACGCTGATTTACCGATACCCATGTGACCCTGTAGCAGAACGGTCTGCTTCACGCCGTTAGCGAGAATCATATTCTCACACTCGGACAGGGGTTGTGCGTACATCCTTTTAGCTGTCATAGCCATGTTGTGTCCTCCTTCTCGGACTGTTGTTTACCACTGTTTTGTTACCACGTAGATCACTAATAAATAGTAAAAGCCGGCTTCCGACATTGGCGATATAGCGTGCTTGTCGAAAACACGTTACTACGTATATCACTAGGGTAGGGCAAAATCCGGTTAATGCCCCACCCCTGTCAGTATGGAATTCCATACTGAGTTACTCGCACAGCTTGAAGTGCCCAATGCGCGTCTCATACCCACGCAACACTTCACCGTCTTCGATGACCACATCCTCACCCTCTGGTGGGATCGGGAACGACACATACTTCCGCGTGTCGATATGCTTGAAGTAATGCGCTCCCGCCTTCGTGTACATATACATGTGATCACGCTGCTGCTCTGGGGTCATACCGCTGACCCGCGCTTCGTAGAACGCTTGATGACGGTTGGTCATTGTCACGTCACGATTCCACAGGTTGTACTCTTGCTCAGAGTATTTCATTTACAGTACCTCCTCTGCTTGTTACCGGAAAAACCTGCACTACATGTCCAATGATGGTAACGACTTAATGACATCATCGATGACCAACTTGGTCTCCGTACGCAGGTGACTATCTTCTTTGAGCGACTCAGGCGATATGGGCAGTCTGCCGACACCACGGAACTGATCTTCGAGCTTCACGCGTATCGCTTCCATCTGAGTGTCACCCGTCAGGTTGCACACCTTGAGCATGTCGATCATCTCAAGCACATTATCGAACGTACCCTGCATGAGCTTCTTGCGCGGCTCACCCTCGTTGTAGTCGAGGCTGTTGTACAAGCGTTCCAGATACAGGCGCGTGCGGTCGAATATCACACCCATCGCGTTGGTTATCTGTCGCTCGTAGTGCTGCTGGTAACTCGTTTTTAGGACGCTCATTTGCTCATTGCCGACATCGACACGAAAGTCACCAGACTCAGGCACAGGTACTTCCGTGACCGTGAAGTGGAACTTCTTGGCGAGCGCGTGTCGCGATAGGTAGTCAGCATCATTGAACAGATCACCTATCTTAGTCTTGGCTTGGATCACTTCCCAATCGTACACATCAAGAAACGCTTGCACCAAACCGTTGAACACTTGCTCCTGCCCCGACATGTGCTGCTTGTAATCGAAGTACAACGCGGTGGGGATCAGGCGTTGACCTAGATCTGACCACGGCATCGTCATGCGGTAGTGCTCGTTCCGCACATTGGCAACGAACTTCTTTAGCGCATCCAACTCACCGCACTCACCCAGTAACATCTTAGTCACGGTGGCTGTGCCTGCATCCGCATTGTTGCGAATAGCGACCTCCGCTGATGCGTCCTTGTCTTTCTTACTACCCGTCCAAACGCCAGCGGTGAACTCAACGAGCATCGCGCTTGACTGAATGGTGGGGGCCGATACTGCTGGTACCGCTTGCAACGTGGTTTGAGTATCCACTGTTGTCACCTCCTGTTTCGTTAATGTTAGTCAGTATGGAATTCCATACTGGGAAGAGTGAAAGCGTAATACCCCCACTCAGAAACATATTATCGCATAGACCTGATACTGTGTCAAACGATGTAATCTTGTGTGATTAAATGTAGTAGGGTGTCAAACGATAAATGTTCTTGAATGTTCTTGTAATGTTCGGTTTTGAAATGACGTAAGTACTTGATAAATAAGTAATGTAGTGAATGTTCGGTAATTTGGGAGATTTACACTCGCTCTTCCTTCTCTCGAAAGAAGGAGAACTTTTGAGAACAATAGTCTGAAAAGATGTTACTGTGAAGGATAGACAAAATAGCATTAAGTACTTTTTTATTTACAGAACATTATAAATAAATATATATATATAGAGCTTTTTTACTGCTACACATTACACCCGATTACACCCGATTACACCAGATTACATGAAACATAATGACGCAAAATGAGGTTTTCAAAACCGAACATTACGGAACATTACGGAACATTACGGAACATTGCTGGTATGGAATTCCATACTGACTTTCTGCGCTACGCTACTACGGGAACTGGTATCAATTTGTTAGTGGGAGTTTGCGCGATGCGCCGCGCTACTACGGGAACTGGTATCAAAAAATTTGAGGCAAAAAAAAGCCCCTCCGAAGAGGGGCCATAGGTTAGTCAGCCTGTTCGATACTGTCGAGGTTAGCCAGTATCTTATCGATGCGCTCAAGGTGAGCCTGCTTATTGAGTCCGGCTGGAAACTCATTCTCAGCATTCATGAGCAGTTTTTTGGATGAGTTCATCAAGGCAGTGAGCCTTTTGGCTGGCGTATTCTCTGCAGCCTTTCGAGCCTTTTCCTTCTCAGCCTCAACCTTGGGATCTTTACCCTCAGCGATTAGTGCGGCCTTAGCCAATCGCTTAGTGAGGGCAGTCTTGAAGTTGGTCAGCCTGCTAGCGACCTGCTCTTGCTCCCTTTTCCGCTCTGCCCATTGTTCGGCGCTACAATCAGCCTTTTTGCTGAGATAGCGGTTCAGCCCAGCCCGGCCGTATTTGGCCTCAGTGAGTTGTTGTTTCAGCCATTCCCTAGTCTCAGTGCCAGGATCGAAATCCACGGTGGGATCCCATCCCTCAGCCTCTAGCCTATCGATTACCACGCCTCGGGCAGTCTCAGCACCATTGGCCTTTTTCTCAAAAGATATGATGCCCTTGGACAGTTCCAGCGTCATCTTGCCGTTGAAACCCATTACCAGTGATCCAGCTTGTTTCTGATTAGCCATAGTTTTATCTCTCTATTTCGTTAGTGTTAGTCAGTATGGAATTCCATACTGGCGAATCGGTGGGCGTTTCCCCCCGATCTGTTAACAAGTTACCACGAGATCCGGCATTGTCTAGAAATAATCGACCCAACAGATCGACGCTGATTTTTTCTGAGGCTCGACCCCTACCCTCCCCTATGCACCCCGTTATCTACTGTGACTCCAGCATTACTCTAGCATTACTAATTTCCACGAACGATGACCAATTTTCTGAGTTTGGACCCCCCACCCCCTCTATATATGGGATGACCCCCCATAGGAGTCCCAACCTCCTTGTACAAAAAATAATTTTTGTGTAAATTTATGCCGTTAGATGCGAGCTAGTGCATATCTATGACAGTGACCGTTGCGCCAGAAGTGGGTATACCGCTATCTGATAACATTCCGTATATGGACCTCCGTATTCGGGCTGAAGCCGCATGCAATACCGCGATACTTCTCTCGGAACACGGGTTAGATATCACACCAAACAAAGAGGATAAGGACGTAGCCGCTGGTATAGCTTTAGATTACGCCGAAAATCCTGCAAGCACCTCTAAGAAAGTGTCTGTAGCGAAGACCGCTAAGATGACCCCTGCATCTTTGATCTTGACCAGTAATATTTTGCAAGAGTTTGGGCAGTCCGTTGCCGAAAACGCTGTGCAGATTAGGCACTTAGTCACAAATAAGTTACTACTAGAGTCAGAAAACCCAGATCCTAGAGTGAGGATTAGGGCATTAGAGCTATTAGGTAAGATATCTGACGTTGGTTTGTTTGCTGAGAAGTCAGAAGTGACCATAACGCACCAGTCAACAGACGATTTACGTGCGAATTTACGTTCAAAACTCCAAAAACTAGTCAATCCCCCTGCAGAACTAGAGGCTCCAGTCGTTATTGAGGGGGAAGTCATCGATTTAGATGCTAAATTAGGTCTAAAACCGGCAAAAACGGCGGATGATGGGGAATATGACGATGAGTGAAGTCGCATTAGACTTTACTGAAGAAGAAATACAGGTAATGCTGGATAACCTAGACCAGTATACGCCAGAAGAAATTACTGAAATCGACAAATTGGTCGATGAGTTAGCGAATCGCAGAGCAAACAAGGCAGCTTACGACGATCTGATAGAGTTCTGTAAGCGAATGCAGCCTGATTATAAGGTTGGTAAGCACCACCGTCGCCTAGCCAAGATGTTAATGGCAATCGAACAAGTTCATAAGGACAGGATCTGCGTCAATATTCCGCCCCGCCACGGAAAATCACAATTAGTG
>Ga0181577_10003753_pt1 | contig 11774 bp, 16 predicted proteins | sample 101ome_21_FD_132468 | JGI IMG/M metagenome (GOLD analysis project Ga0181577, IMG submission 132468) | Coastal salt marsh microbial communities from the Groves Creek Marsh, Skidaway Island, Georgia - 101413BT metaG (megahit assembly) | ecosystem: Environmental > Aquatic > Marine > Intertidal...
TATGACCGATGCTCCAGTTGGTAGTGGTACCAATGACACAAGACTGTATAGTTTTGATCACAGCAGTGGCACATTGCGTTTGCAAGAAATTGCTCAGTTACCACAAAGCAGATTTACACTTAGCAAATATGATGATATTCGTGCAAATGCTGACTGGTCTCCGCATGGTATACGGAATTTTAGCATGGATTTTAATGCTGACGGATTGATGGATGTTATAGTAGTTGATATCTTAACTGGGTCAAGCATTGGACGTTACAGTGAGATGCAATTTTTGCAAAACAATGGAGCAGGCAACTTTACAGATGTAACCGACGATGTGTTAGTCGGATATAACAATCGTCGTTACGGTAGCTATAATCCAACACTGATGGATGTTAACAATGACGGATTGATGGACATATTTCTCAGTGCTACTGATTTTCCTACAGGGGGAAATGAAGACAACAGTTACTATGATAACACACGGGTGCTTGTACAAACTGTTGAAGGTAGGTTTGTTGAAAGTTACAGCGATGTATTCTCAGATTTTGCTACACAAATACACAACAGCACAGACGATGCTTTAGATTGGTACATGCCAATACAGATTATCAACGGTCCAAATAATACAAAATATTTGTTTAGCACTGTTGTATACAATAATAATGGCAATACAGAAGCAAAGACCTATCTTGCAAAAGTTGGCACTGCTGGTACAATGTCTGCTCAAACAGTCGCTGACGCAGTAAAAAATATTTGGCCATATCTAAGCGATACATCTGTAAACACAGTGCTAGCAAGCACAAGTCCGCTTAGTCTGAACGGGGTTGAAGTTGTTGATTTACAATCAGCTTTGCAACCTGTAGGAGATTTGAGCGTGAACAAAGTTCGAATCGAAGGAAGCATTCGTGTGCCCGGACTGAATACCAATGTGCTGAGAAATGTTACTGCAAAAGACTCGCTTGATCGCAACTACAATGTTGACTTGACTCCCTTAGCAAGCACAAACACTGTTGGCATGGATGCTACAGTTGGAGTTAGGCCCAACAGTGTGTTTGGTTTTGGCGATAACAATTCTTACACCATTGGGGCAGATAGCTCTCTCCTTTACAACACCGATTGGCGATTTGGAATTACAGTGAGTAATCAACCATACAATCCTTGGTTGAGTTTTGACGGTATGTTTGGCACGATTAGCAAGTCCTATACTACTGAGATAGATCTGAGCCGCACATATGATAATGGTTTGTGGCATCGAACTGGCATTACACAAACAAAAACAGAGTTTACACCAGGTCTGGTTAATAATATAGACACCCTGTACAGTGGGTACATGGTAGGAGGTTACACCACAGATAATCTGAGCTTGTACGGTGGTGTGAAACCAACTCTGTTTGCTGGTAAAATTAATATGAGATTACCAACCGACGTTGACAATAATGGTAAATTACAGTATACTGATACAGTGATAAATGTAAGGAACAAAATGCTAGGATTTATTGGGGTTGATTATAGTTTCGTGCTTGATTTGACCAAACAGGTGCAATGGAACGTAAATGCTATGATTGACAGCTCAGGCGATAAGCAAGGTAATTTGTCGGCAGGACTTCCTTGGTAATGATTAAATTTGTTCCTATCAGTCGGTATATCAAAGAAGTTAGCAAAGATCTTAACAAGCAACTTGCCAAGGTATATGCTGAGGACACAGTGTTTGAAGGTCCAACAGTGTTGGAAACAGAGCATAAACTAGCGCAACTTACAGGACGTAAACATGTTAAATTGGTTAAGGATGGAAGTGGAGCTCTGACTGTAATGTTGCTTGCCATTGGGGTGCAGGCCGGCGACGAAGTTATCTGTATAAATTACAGTTGCCCAGCAAGTGTACAACCAATATTGTTATTGGGCGCCATACCAGTTTTTGTAGACTGTAACCGCTATGGACAAATGGACTTAGAACAGGTAAAAGGAAAAATTACACATAAAACAAAAGCCATAGTTGTAACAAGTCTGTATGGTGATACTGTGGATTGGGATCAACTATCTGATGTTGCCATACCGGTTCTCAATGATAGTTGTCAGGCTGTGCTTAACAAGTATAACGGTACAGAAAACACACTTTTTGGTAATTTAAGCATATTGAGCTTTAGTTTTAACAAAAACATTCCAATTTTTGGCACATATGGTGCGGTACTGTATGACGATAAACAGTATGATCTACCCGTAACAATGGGTAGACGTAATGGGCAACCTTATGATCATGCAAATTTAATTTATAGAGGTATTAACAGTCAGCCACATCCTGACAAAGCGGCGCAGGTGTTATGCAGTTTGAAGCGTGTATCAAAATGGCAGAAGCGTAAAAAGGAAATACACGATTTTTACACAGAACGTTTTCAACATCATGGTGTGCCTTTAAGACAAAGTCCAAAATACAGCACCAACAATTATCATAAATTTGTAATTTTTGTAAACAATAAAATCAAAGTCAAAGATAAACTGGCAAAACTTGGAGTTGAAGTTGGAACACATTATAATTTTAATTTTGCAAACAGCCAACTTTGTGGTAACAATAAACAACACATGCCAAACACAGAATTTTTTTGTAAGCATGCATTAACACTGCCAAACAGTGCTTGGCATACGGATGCTGAAATAGAAACTGTTGTTGAAATGATTAGGAAAGTACTATGACAGACACATTAGAAAAAGCACAAGCAGATGGACGAGCACCTTGGAAAAATCCAGTGCTAGAAACTAAAACGTACAATGTTTATCACGACATCTATCCTGTCACAGACGGACACACATTGGTTGTCCCCAAGGAAAACACAGTGGAAAACATTGTAGAGTGCATGAACTATGCAACTGTTATGGGCAAAAGTAACATGGAAAGTGAAGGCAACGAGATTACCGGATTCAATATTGGCTTAAACATGGGAGAGAGTGCAGGGCAGACCTGCATGTATCCACATGTACATCTTATCTTCCGTCGTGATGGCGACATGGAAGATCCACGTGGCGGTGTTCGTCATGTGATTCCAGAAAGAGGAAACTATAAACTATGGTAATAGGTTACAGCAAAGAACAATGTTGGGATCTCATGGAAGACCTCAATGACCAAGCACATGAAGAAACATTTCAAATGTGGATTGATGCTGGCGAAGATGAAGAACTTCGAGAATCAGCAGGTGAATCCCAACAGTCTGTGTTTTTAGACCTAATTGAAGAAGAAGTTTCAGATGAGCAGTGGCAAGCATTTCAGCACTACTACAAAACAGATGAAGACTTCAAGATTCAATATGAAGGCTACGCAGGACGTCCAATGTGGAACGTGTAATGAACGATCTTAAATTTACAACAGCAGGTGATTTTATGAGTGATCAAGTAACAGACAAGCAAAAAGAAGAGCTTGTAGAAGCAATCAAAGGACCGCACTATTACCGTATTACGGTCAATGGCTATGGTGGCGAAACAGTGTTCGCTAATATCAGTGAAGAGGCTCGCGAGTACTGGGCGGCTGTAACCGAAGAACACGGTGACGGTGATCTGGTTACATATTGTGTAAACAGTGAAGACTACACACAAGAACAGTTCCGCAATGGTGAGTGTGAAGACTTTGATCACATTGATCCAGCAGACTTAACTGATGCAGTGTTGTTCTTGCACGATGAGCCAAACCAGTTAGGAGCACCGTGGTACGAGCCACCAAATGAAAAGTTCCATGACAACCAAGCCAACCTCAGCGGTGCTTACATGTACATCGAAAAAGTTGACAAGCCAGAGTATGGTGCAAATTATATCGAAGATGTTATCGACGGCGAAGACATTGAAGACTTTATTAACCGTATTGGCGAAGCCAGTGACTGGGAAATTGAACCAAGCGAAGGACTTGGTAGTCTCACAGACTATGAAGGCAATCCACGTAAATGGCAAACATTTGACAAAGGTGATCATGTGTTCCAATTTCATAGTGCAGAGAAAGGCGGTTTCTGGGAAGGTTATTTAGAAACCCAAGCATTGTTTGACGAAACCAAACTGCGTGTAATTGTAGATGAAGATGCCGCTGGCAATGATGTTATCTGGGGATTCACTTACGACGGTGAGGAAATTGAGCAAGAAGGTGGTGGCGATACCAACGGCAAAGGCTACTACGCCTGGGTTTGGACACAACAATACTAATGATTGCTTTTCTGCTGTTTATGATCTTGCTAGCACTGGTTTGGCCAAGTGCAGTAAGATTTTTGTTGACAACAGCATTTGTAGTGTTTATAATTCTAGTATTTGTAGCAAGTGTAGGAGGATAGCATGCCAAATTGGTGTTATAACAACTTGGACATCGAAGGCGATGTTGAACAACTAAAACAGTTTGCTGAATACGAAGAAGGCAAATTTTTTGAAAATATCATGCCCTTGGGCGAATGGGAATACGATAAAAGTCTAGAAGGCTGGGGCACCAAGTGGGACGTTGATCCACATCACTGCGAACTAGATGAAGACAGTAAAGTACTCAGCGTTTCATTTGACAGTGCTTGGGCTCCGCCTATAAACTTTTATAACTTTTTGCAAAGCAAGAACTTTGTGGTATATGCAACCTACTATGAACCTGGTATGGGTTTCGCAGGAGTATACAGCAACGGTGAAAACCGTGAGTATAGCGAGTTCGACGATGAGTTCTTTGAAAGTGTAGACGGTGAAGAACTAGATGGTTGCTTTGGTATTCGTGAAGAATTAGAAGAGTGGGATGACGAAGAATAAATATCATCACACCAACAGTGGCCTCTGGCTCATCCCACTTAAAACATTCTGCGTCATCAAACTTACTCACTGAGGAGGCAAGAGATGAGTATTCAACAAGAAATGGACAAACGCATAAAAATAAGCGCAACAAAAGTTTACAAAAACTTACCATGTGCTCACGCACAGTGGTTCGACACAATGGAAGACGGATCACCAGGGCATTGTGCCCAAGTCCATGGCTATGATCGTAGCGTGGAGTTTAGATTTACAGGAAGCCCAGACGGACATGGATGGATTGTTCCTTTTGGAGGACTGAAGCCTGTAAAAGAATTTTTAGAATACTACTTTGATCACGTAACAGTACTGCCAGCGGACGATCCACGATTGGAACAACTGCGTGGCAGTGAACATGTTGATCGCAACGGTGTGCTGGGTACACTGCGTGTACTGCCTTATGGTGTAAGCATGGAAATGAGTTCCTTGTTTATTTGGGAGCATGTGAACGCATACATTTTTAGTATTACAGAAGGTCGTTGCTGGGTAGAGCGTGTAAGAGTATACGAACACGAACGTAACGACGCAATGTGCGAAGTAGACTACGCAACAGCAAGACTAGATGCAGTACGCAAAAAATACCACGGAGATTTGCTACCCTTAAAACCTGAATGGGATTGGGAGACTCCGTGGCAAGCAATGCAACGCATCAGCAATATCAATAGATGGCAAGGATAACACAAGGACAACGTATGCCAGTTTTTAACACAGAATCAGAAAAAGATATTAGTATCTTGTTACCCACACGTGGTAGACCAGAATTAATGTTTGCTAGTCTAAGTACACTAGTAACACTAGCAGATGATAACTCAAGGATAGAATATCTAATTGCTATAGATGATGATGACGATGAAACCAAGCAGTTCATTGAAGCAACATTACTACCATGGTTTGAAGAACAAGATATTGATCTTACAGTATTTGCTATGCCTAGAAAAGGATATGGTCGTCTTAACGAATATGTAAACTTTCTAGGAGCTCACAGCAAAGGTGCATGGCTAATATTTTGGAATGACGACGCACAAATGCGCAGTCCGGGTTGGGATACAGAAGTTGCAAGTAAAAAAGGACAGTTAAAAATTTTCCGATTCAAAGATAATCACAACGATCATCCTTATGCAATTTTTCCAATTATTCCACGAGAATGGTATGTGCTGTTTGAGTGTTGTAGTCCACAACAACAAAGCGATGCTTGGATAAGCCAAGTTGGTTATCTGTGCGACAGCGTTGAAAAACTGAATTCTGAGGTTGTCCATGATCGTGCCGACCTTACTGGTAATAATGATGACGAAATCTATCAAACGCGAGTGTACCACGAAGGCAATATTGACAATCCATTGGATCTGAACCATCCAAAATTTCATATGCTAAAACAACATTATGCCGCAAAATGGAATTGGCTACTTACACTTGCAGGGCAAGGCAACGGCTGGTGGGAAAAGGTTTCGAGTGGGGAAGTCAATCCATGGGAAAAAATGCTAGAAAACGACCCAAATAAGCAAATTGCTATTACTCCTATTCCAAAAGAAAAAATGGAACAATATGGATCTTGAAAACAAAATAGTTGATTACTGGAACAAACAACCATGCAATATTTTACATGGTACAAGTCCTGTTGGTACACCAGAGTATTATCAAGAAGTAAGTGCAAGACGTTATCGCGTAGAGCCACACATACCCGAGTTTGCTGGATTTCATCTATGGCAAGGAAAACGTGTACTAGAAGTAGGGTGCGGCATCGGCAGTGATGCCGAAGAATTTGCCAAGCACGGTGCCGAATATGTGGGTATTGATATCAGCGCAGAAAGCATCAGTATGTGCAGAAAACGATTTGATGTGCTTGGATTAGAGGGAGATTTTCGTGTACACAATGTGGACCACGGACTGCAAGAGTTTGGCGAATTTGATCTAGTTTACAGTTATGGTGTGCTACATCATTTCCCAAATATTACTAGAAGTATAAACTATATCAATCAGGCGTTAAAACATGGCGCCGAGTTTCGCTTTATGGTATATGCTAAGAATTCATGGAAGTATGCTATGATACAAAAAGGACTTGATCAATTTGAAGCTCAAGCAGGTTGTCCTTACGCCGAGGCATATACTGAATCACAAATCCAAACCCTATTGAGTCCAACTAAATGGTCAATTGAAAGATTGCGTCAAAGCCATTGTTTCATGTATAATGTAGAAGAATACAAAAAAGGCAACTATGAATTAGAGACATGGTTTGCGGCCATGCCAGAAGCGGTGCGTGAAGCAGTGCGTGAATACCTGGGATGGCATTTACTTGTAAAGGCAAAGAAAACACTATGAAAAAAATATATGTAACCTTTGAGCATGCTCAGCAAATGGTTGGCGATATACTTAGACAAATACATGTGGACGATTGGCGTCCTGATGTTATTGTTGGTATCACTCGAGGGGGACTTACTCCTGCTGTGCTACTAAGCCAGTACTTGAAAGTGCCTATGTACACACTGGATGTACGTCTTAGAGATGATTTTGGAGGTATAGGCCCCGAAAGCAACGCCTGGCTAGCCGAATGGGCATTTGGTGTGGTGCCAGAAGGCGCTTACAGTACTAGTCGTTATGAACCTAAGTATAGAAAAAACATCTTAATTGTGGATGATATCAATGATTCAGGTGCAACCATTAACTGGATTGTCAACGATTGGCCCAGTGGATGTTTTCACAACGAAAAAGAAGTTTGGGATGGTCTTGTGTGGGGAGGTACCACACGATTTGCAGTATTGTATGACAACGAAGCCAGTGACGCATTAGTAACACCAACCTATTCCGCACAAAACATAAACAAGATCAATGATCCAAGTTGGATTGTATTTCCATGGGAAGAATGGTGGAGACGTTGGAATCCTGATGAGGAAGTAATACAATAATGCAAAAAATTAAAGTAGCAGAAATATTTTACAGTTTACAAGGCGAAGGCAAATGGGCAGGAGTACCCAGTGTGTTCCTGCGTACCTTTGGTTGCAACTTCCAGTGTAGAGGCTTTGGTTTGCCACGCGGCGAATCCACTGAAGAGCCTGAACTTATTGCAAAGGATGTAGACAAGTATGCAATCTATGAAGACTTACCACTTGCAGAGTTCGGTTGTGATTCGTATGCTAGTTGGCATCCAAAGTTTAAACGGTTTAGTCCAGTGATGACCACACAAGAAATCAACGAAAAGGCCATGAGCTTGATGCCTACACAAGGGATTGATCGCTGGAAGGACACACACCTAGTGATCACAGGCGGAGAGCCACTGTTGGGCTGGCAACGTGCCTATCCTGAACTGATTGATCAAGCAAGAACGTTTGGATTAAAAGATATCACATTTGAAACAAACGGCACACAAGAGTTGCACGACGACTTCCGTGATTACTTGTATGAAGATTTTACACGTTCAGGACGTGACTATGATCGTCTAACTTGGAGTATCAGTGCTAAACTGCCATGTTCGGGCGAGCGTTGGGAAGATGCTATCAAGCCAGATGTTGTAAAAAGTTATGAAATGCTGGGCTTTGCGTATCTCAAATTTGTTGTTGCAAATGATGATGATGTTGCAGATGTTGATCGTGCTGTTGCCGAATATCGTGAAGCAGGATTTGGCGGTCCAATTTACTTGATGCCAGTCGGTGGTATGCCCAGCATCTATCACATGAACACAGACGCAGTTGCAGAACACTCGATGCGCAAAGGCTATAGATACAGCCCACGACTACAAGTGGACATTTGGAAGAACGCCTGGGGCACTTAATGAAGATATTGATTTGCGGCTTACCAGGATCAGGGAAAACAACACTAGCCGAACCACTGGCAAACCTACTGGGTGCCGTTTGGATCAATGCCGATGCTGTACGTGAAGAGTACGATGATTGGGACTTTTCGCCCGAAGGTCGTATGCGACAAGCACAGCGTATGAAATATCTAGCGGACGGCATCATCAAGGCGGGTAAGATTTGTGTAGCAGACTTTGTTTGTCCCACCGAACAAGCCCGTGCAGAGTTTGATGCTGACTTCACAGTATGGATGGACACCATCACTGAAGGACGTTTTGCTGACACAAATGCAATGTTTGAAAAACCTGAACGTGTTGACTACCACGTTAGCAAGTGGTTCGATGATACTCACTTGGTGCTTGTGGGGGTAATCAAAAAGTACATGGAACGGGGCTATCATAATGTTTGACCCAAGGAAACCAACTACACAGATGCTGGGCAGATGGCAACCTTGGCACGACGGACACACTGCACTGTTTGAACGAGCACTAGCAGAAACAGGACAGGTTGTTATCATGATACGAGACGTGGGCGGCATCATAGGTGAAGATGCAGGTGGCGGGCGTACCGTTGCTCAGGATGACAATCCATTTGATGTTAACGAAGTAAAGAAAAATATTCGTGTTGGCTTATTACAAGCAGGATATGAGTATGGCGACAAGTATATTATCATGGAAGTGCCTAACATTGTTGATATCAGTTACGGTCGTGGCGTAGGATACACTTTTACGCAACATGATCTGGGAGAAAGCATACATAATATAAGCGCAACCAAGATACGAGCAAAGATGAGAGAGGATGGTAAACTATAATGTTTGAAGGATTGTTTGGTAAGAAAAAGAAAACAGAACCTGAAAAGCCAAAGCCAAAAAAGAAAACTGAAAAAGAAATAGCAACAGAAAAAGGAGAACCTTATGTTGCCATTCTTAGCATGGACGTGGATCCTGAAAATCTAAACGAAGGTTCATTTGAACTAGATTGGAACGACAAGTTCATTGCAAACCTAAGACGTGCTGGTTATCAAGGCAAGGAAGATCATGACTTAGTTGATCAGTGGTTCCAACAAGTTTGTAGAAACGTTGTTCTTGAAACATGGGAACAAGATCAAGCAAACAACCCAAGTCGATTTCAAAACGTAAGAGACATCGGAGACGGTAGAAAAGAACATCGATGAAAATATTTTTCAATGGTTGTAGCATGGTAGAAAAAACATCTACAAACACATGGACTAATATTTGTGCTCAAACTCTCAGCATGTCGTACGAAAATCTTGGCACAACAATGGCAAGTAACGACCATATTGTGCGTACAACACTCGATTGGCTGTGTAGTAATACAACAGCCATTGTATGCATTGGCTGGACTAGCATGGATAGAGCTGAACTCCCAATGAAAAACGGCGACTATATTAGGATGACTCCTTATGGGAGTATCAGTGTGCAAACTGGTCCGGCAAATGATTATCATAAAAACTATTACATCAACCATTACAACGAATGGTTACACTTTCAAAAAACTCTTAGGGCAATTTATACAGTAAACGAAATTTGCAATCAGCGTAATATAACTTGCCTACACTTTAATTCTGTGTATCATAATCACATAGAAGATTTTCAATCATTAAAACAATATAGTTTATGGAGTATCAGACAGAATGCTCCCAATAATCCTTTACGACTAAACGAGTATTCATTAACGCAAAAATTAGTTGATTATGCTAAGTCTGTAAATTGGATCATGCCGAGCACTTGCACTCTGGTTGATTGGTGCAAAGACAATAACCTACCGCAAGACAAGTGGGGACACCCAATAGAGAGTGCAAATGATGAGATAGCAAATTATATGAGCAAAAAGATAAATGATTTTATATGTTAACGGTGATAGTCACACAGCCGCCGCCGAATGTGTAAACAATCACGCATTTGCAGAAGATGATGGTGTTTACTGGGACTGTGGTCGAGAACCACACCCTGATAACCTACATCATAGTTGGGGCAAGAAACTAGCAGATCGCATAGGTTATGACTTTGTGTGTGAAGCTGAAAGTGCTAGTAGTAATGATCGTATCATTAGAACAACAAAAGAATATCTTGAATGGGTAGACACACCTGATCTCATAATTATTCAGTGGAGTACTTGGGAACGAGAAGAATGGCTGATCAACAATCAATGGTATCAAATAAATGCTTCTGGAGTCGACGATGTTCCAGACTCGCATCAAGACTCCTACAAAGAGTACGTCGCCAACGTAGACTGGGTACAAAAAACACTCGAGGCACATGAAAAAATCTACGACTTTCATAATTTGCTCAGTGACAACAATATTGATCATGTTTTCTTCAATGGTAACAACACCTTTGGTGATATTTTAAACCGTAAACACTGGGGCGATTGTTACTACGAACCTTACGAAAGCAGTTTTGATCACAAACTGCGTGATAGATTTGACAAACGCAACGGCGGTTATCATTACGGTCCTGATGCACATACATACTGGGCTGACTATATGACCATGTATCTAGTTGACAAAAAGTTCATTTAGTCGTATACTACTAGTATGAAATATCTACTTATAGACACTGCAAACATGTTCTTCCGTGCCCGTCATGTGGCATTCAGGGCTAGTGATCCTTGGGAGAAAGTAGGGTATGCTCTGCATATTACATTCACCGCAATCAACAAGGTGTATCGTCAGTTTGATGCAGACCATGTTGTGTTTTGTCTTGAAGGACGCAGTTGGCGTAAAGACTTCTACGAGCCTTACAAGAAGAACAGGGCAGTTGCTCGTGCTGCACTTACAGAAAAGGAGCAAGAAGAAGAAAAACTTTTTTGGGAGACCTTTGATGAGTTCACTAAATATTTACGGGAGCGGACCAATTGCAGTGTGCTAAGGCATGAAAATGCAGAAGCAGATGACCTCATTGCACGATGGATTGACTTGCACAAAGATGACGAGCATACCATTATCAGCAGTGACACTGACTTCGTACAACTGATTGCAAACAATGTGCAACAGTACAACGGCATCACCGACGAATTGATCACGCATGAAGGCATATTCAACAGCAAGGGCGACAGGGTACTAGACAAAAAGACCAAGGAGCCTAAGGCCATTCCTGATCCACAATGGTTGCTGTTTGAAAAGTGCATGCGAGGCGACAGCAGTGACAATGTGTTTAGTGCGTATCCAGGTGTACGCAAAAAAGGCACAAAGAA
>Ga0181577_10003760_pt1 | contig 11771 bp, 18 predicted proteins | sample 101ome_21_FD_132468 | JGI IMG/M metagenome (GOLD analysis project Ga0181577, IMG submission 132468) | Coastal salt marsh microbial communities from the Groves Creek Marsh, Skidaway Island, Georgia - 101413BT metaG (megahit assembly) | ecosystem: Environmental > Aquatic > Marine > Intertidal...
CAGCCATTTGTCAGTCTCCTAGATTAAGGGTTTGCAGTTGCCCAAGGGGCGGTTTCTACGGCGGTGGGCGGGTTTTGTTGCTTCGCAATATTGCGATTATGCCCTGCTTCCCATTCGGCGCATGTCACACCTTCGCCTTCAGCGGCGTTGGCGTCGATAGTTGCCTTGGCCCAGCCTACAACCTGATCTTCTGTCAGGTCAGCAAACGCAGTAAACGTCGCAGGGTCAAGGTTATCAGTGTTCAAACTGATCTGGTTTGCAGAGGAAATGCTGTAGGTTGCTCCGTCTACAGTTTCTTCTGATGATAAACGCCAGACAACAGAAAACACGACTTCGGAAAGACCGTCCTGTGTTCTGGTATTTAAGTTAGGGTCTACTGACCAAGTGTGTGTAACAGCCATTGTTTATTTCTCCTGTTGTTACGGGTTACTGCTTTGAGCAGCCAAGTGTGCGGCATAAGCATCCTTAACCGCTTGCGTGAATACGGGTGTGCAGATCGCTGCTACATCATCGTCCTCTGCTGATAGGTCAGCATCAGGCATGACTACATGACGGTGGAATGAACGGCTGATCTCTTCGCCATCGCGCTTGATGATGGTCGCTGTGCGAACTTGTACGGTTGAAAATGTGCCGTTGTTCACGACTTCGATTTTGTCGTTTACTGTTTCTTCTGTTAGTGCCATCGTTTATCTCCTTTGATGGTTGGACTGTCCGACCCAAAGCTATGCAGTGGGTTAGGTTAAGTAAGTAAATTGAAGGGAGCCATATGTTGATCCACCACCACCATTCCAAGTGCTAGTGGCTGCATTTACGAAGTTATCCCACGACGGCGTAACATTCGGCCTAAACACTAAGTAATCCCCCGAGCCAACTACAACAACTGATAATGTATTGCTGTCGCTATCAGGGGTGTAGGTATAAGCTGGATTAAAACCTTCTAAATATGTAACAAGCCCACCACCGGGCGCACCAGATACAGAGGTGTAGGGAAGTCCGCCCATATATAGCCTGCCTGCTGCACTGGAGAGGCTTACAGCAGTAAATTGTACGGTAGCAAAAACCATATTCCCTACCTTTGTATATTTACCAGCCAAAGTACCAGACGTTGTTCCTGTCGTTGTATGACCGTAAAGTGTAGGCGTCCAAGTCCCCTCCTCATAGTCATCCAGAACCGATGAAGTTCTACCGCTGCCATGGGATGCATCAAAGTCGATGCCGTAGCCGTTGTCGAACTTTAGGTTGCCTGCAAAGTGTGCAGAACGAGTCGTTCCTGTATCACGCCCAAGAACAAATGGGGTTCCAGCAGAAGAAGGAACTGCGGTAATTCCGTTTACTAAGTTAGTTCCACCAAATGCGGCGGCGGTAGTGCCGTTTAACGATTTAATTGTCAGGCCACCGAAAGAATCAATCCGCAACATCTCCGTCATAGCAGCCGAACCATTACGAACAGCAAAAGCTAAATCTGTGTTTGTGCCGCCTGTAGATGTTTTAATTGCACCAATACGGGCTGCGTTTATTGAAGTGCCGTTTGACGACTCACCTGCTTGGAAGAAAATACCAGCCCAGCCGTTTAAGTCTTGGTTGGCAGTATTTAGGACAGCTATTTCATTGGCGGTAGACGCATAGCCGTTTGCGTCTGTGTTGATTTGAGTCCAATCATAAGTAGTGTCAATGTTGGCAACCTGCAACAACCCTTTGTTAGTGCCTGTGCCTGTTGAAACATCACCGTTATTAACTATCACACGTCCAGCGTTATCAATCCGCATAGCTTCGGTAGGAGACTCTGTTCCGTCAGGCGAAACAGAAAATTCAAACCGTGTGGGCATATCTCCGTCGCCCGCAGCGCCATCTACAACAGTTCGCATGTACGCACCTAGTGCGTAAGAATTGCCGTCATATCCATAAAAGTTTAGTTGCCCTAAATAATCTCCAGAAGCGGCTAATGTAGGCGACACCTCTGTTCCGTCACTAGAAGCAAAGGCAATCGCAGGAGCAAATTGTCCATTGACGTGCTTGCCGATAACGAGGTTGTTCCCAGAACTGCCATTTGTTGATAGTTTTAGGTTCATGGGCGTTATGGAATTTGTCAGATAAGGCGAACCCATCAAAACTTCGCCAGACCCCTTGATTGTCATCCTTTCAGCAAGCGCACCTAACTTCCCATCCGCAGTCCAGAACTCAAGGTCGCCGCCAGTACCACTGTTATCAGAGGCTTGGTCTGTCATCGCAATCGCAGCGTAACGACTCTCTGTACCTAAACCTACCGCACTTATACCTACGCCACCGCCAGTCGTGCCACCAGCATTTTTCAACTCTATCCACGCACCTTTTGGGGCAACGTTGTATGTTTTGTCTAGGTCAATCGTGTCTGAAACATCTCTGTCAATACGCAACGAAGTAATCGCATCGCCACTATTACCAATAGTAACGAAGCCTTGACTATCAATCCGCATACGCTCGGTTGACGAAGCTACGCCATCGGAGGTTGTGCGGAATACAAGACGCCCGGGCATGTCATTGGACCCCGGGGTACCGTCAACTTCAGCTTTAATCTGAGCAGCCTCGGCCAAAGCATTCCCTGTCGCCCCCTGCCAGCTAAGTATACCGAGGTTGTCATCTTCCCCAACAACCGTGAGAGAGTTTGCAGTTGTGCCGCGACTGCGACCGAATATTTGAATAAAAGCGTTGTTGCTATCGTCGTTAAGAACAAACGATGTCATGCGTGCGCCGCTAGACGTGTCGTTAGCTTCGATCTGGAATCTTGGATTATACGTTCCAACATTGTTATTGAAGAAGCTGTTCCGCGCATTGGTTTGCCCAACCAAAACCCGCTGCGACGAGTCAATGCGCATGGCTTCGGTTACACCCGTCATAAACGTCATGAAGGGAGAGGTGTCGCTGTGCGCTCGTATTTGAGCTTGACCTGTTGTCCCATCTACAGTTACGGAGAACAGGTCATCTGAGTCATAGTCGCGAACATTAAAAGGTGTAAAACTTCCTGACGACGGCGCACGGAAAGTAGTGGTTCCAGTAATATCAACTTTACCTTGGAAACCGGGATCACTTGCCCCAATAATTACGTTCCCTGCATTATTAATAATCATACGCTCGGTTGGAGAAGATGAACCATCGGAAGTAGTAAGAAACGTCAAACGTGTAGGCATATCGTTAGCACCGGGAGTGCCATCAACTCGTGCGGTGATGGAAGCACCCACGGTTTGTAGATCAGTGCCGTCGTCCGCAGCAAAATTTATCGCACCTAGGTAATCATCGTCAGAAACAATAGTGCCTACTGTACCAACCGTTGTACTGCGCGTTTTACCAAAATTATGAACTGGACCAGATGAGCCGTTCTGATAACGGACTTGCGAAATCCAAGAGTTCGTCCCAGTGCTTTGCAATTGCAGACCAGAAGCTGCGGTTGATCCAACAACAACTGAACTGTCATCTCCGATCAAAACCCGCTGCGAGGTGTCAATCCGCATGGCTTCGGAGCCGCTAGTTTCATAAACAAGTTGACCGCTTGCCGTACCCGCTCGAAGCAAAATGTCTTTAGTTGTAACAGCTTGCTTGATTAAAGCACCATCTGTACCATGGTCAATATCAAGGTAGCTGTCGGCAGCATCATTGAATAAACGAATGCCCTGATCACCTTGAATGTTTAACATGCGGTTTAGTGTCGTCGTCCCAATTCCAACTAGCCCCGCATTATCAATCCGCATACGCTCGGTTACTGAGGAGGCACCGTCCGCCGTGGTCCAGAAACTTAAACGACCCGGCATGTCATTGGCACCGGGAGTACCATCAACATTGGCCTGTATTCTAGCCGCTTGTGTTTGAACGTCAACGCCGTCATCCCCCGCAAAAGCAAGAGTCGCTAGAGTGTCACCGTCTTGAACAATAGTTCCTACCGTACCAACGGTTGCGCTGCGCGTTTTTCCTATAACTAAAAGTGGCCCAGACGAAGCGTTATTATACCTGATCTGAGAAATCCAAGAATTTGCACCTGTCGCCGCAACTTGAAGACCTGCCGCAGCCGAAGAGCCTACGGTTTTCGAGTTTGTTGTTCCAATTAAGACCCGCTGATCCGATGTAATCCGCATGGCTTCCGTGTCTACAGTAGCAAAAGTTAAACTATCACTCGCACCTGAGCTGTTTAATTGTAAATCGCCTGTGGCAGGGTTTTGGATTTTCAAGCGAACGTCTGTGCCATCAAAGAAAGCAATATCAGAACCACCATCAACCTCTAATGGCGCGGCGGGTGATGATGTATTAATACCAACCCGATCATTCGTGCTATCGACGTACAGCGTGTCGGTGTCCACGGTTAGGTCGCCAGTAAGAGTAGCCCCACCATCTTTCAATAATACGCCGTCAACTGTGACACCTGCGTCCGCAGTTTCTTCATTGATTGTGTCGGTAGTAACTTCGCCGTCCTTTAACAACACGCCGTCAACAGTAACCCCAGAAGTAGCGGTCTGTTCGTTGATCGTATCGGTGATGACTTGGCCTAGGGACGTAATGTTGCCTGTTGCACCGACTGTTGTGAACGAGCCTGCTGCGGCTGTAGTGCCACCAATTACTACGTTGTCCGCTGTACCGCCGTTAATGTCTGCAGTGGTAAGAACCGCATCGGTAATAGTCGTTTGACCTGTGGAGTCCGCGATAGTAACCGCTGCGGTGCCGTCATTTGCATTCAGGTTTGTGGTCTGAACAGTCGGCGTTGTAACAGATGTTGTAACAGTAACCGCAGCGGGTAGACCAACCGTAAGAGTCTGCCCTGACGCAGAAGTTTCGATCTCGTTAGACGTACCTGCAATAGTAAATGTCTGACTATCTAGGTCAACAGAGCCTGTGCCAGAATCCCCACCAAAATCAAGGTCTTGCGCTGTAACTTGTGCGTCTACATACGCCTTAATTGACTGCTGTGTAGCCAAGGCTGTCGCGCTGTCAGATACTAGATCATCTTCATCTAGGATAGACGTAACTTCGATGCTTGTAACCGCAGTGCCAAGTTTCAATGAAGACATGCTTGTTACGGCTTCGACTACATTTGTGCCATCACAGAACACGAACATTGTTTGCCCGTCAGCAATCGCAACGCCTGTACCTGCAGAAGTCTTGATTGTTACCTTCTGACCTGCATCGTTCTTACAAATGTAGATTTTAGCCGCTGTAGGACACACAACCGTAGCATCGCCTGTTAGAGCAGTGCCTGTATCTGTAAACTCAAGCATAGCACAGCGAGACTCAGATGTAGTACCGTCTGCGCTTGTTAGCGTATGCGAGTTAGTTGTCCACGTGTTGATTACCGCACGGCCCGCAATAGCCTCTTCGACCATCGACGTAATGTTATTATTTACAACGTCGCCCCATGTACCAGAAAGTTCACCCTGCACTGGTAGCGCAAGTTTAAGAATTGATGTGTATGCTGTTGCCATGTTACCCTCACGCGGCTATCGTTGCTGTTTCAGGTGCACCACTCAAGCGGCAATATCGGTCCAACTAGGAGTTTGTGCACTAGACGAATCTGCCCAACTTGGGCTTTGTGTATCAACTATATCCTGCCAATTTGGTGTTTGGTTGTCATCTACTTCACCCCAAACAAGAACAGTACCTATAGCTGTTGTCGCAGCAAGACCCGTCACAGACACGTCCGCGTTAGCTGATGTCGTTACAGTACCAACAAATGCACTACTTTGCAATCCTGTAACTTGTATTGTAGACCCAACAGCTACAAACACAGTGCCTATAGCACCTGTAGCAGCAAGTCCCGATGGGGATACGTTAGCATCTGCCGTAGTTGTAACCGTACCAAGAGCCGCTGTAGCTTCTAAACCAGTCACAGAGATATTAGCATCAGCTACAACTGTAACCGTACCTATAGCACCTGTAGCAGCAAGTCCCGATGGAGAAACGTTAGCGTCGGCTGTAACGGTGACTGTACCTACCGCGCCTGTGGTCTCTACACCTGTAGGTGATACGTTTGCTTCAGCAACAACACTAACTGTGCCAATACCACCTGTGGCTGCTAAACCACTTGGGGAAACATTTGCATCCCCTGTGACTGTTACAGAACCTAGAGCACCTGTAGCTGCTACGCCTGTAGGCGATATAACTGCTTCTGCGACTACAGTGACAGTGCCAACATTACCTGTAGCTGCTACGCCGTCCACCGACACAACAATGAGGTCGGTTCCCCAAGAACCTTGACCCCAAGCTGTAGAACCCCATCCTACATATGTAGTCGATGAAGGCATTTATTTAACCTATGCGATCCTAATGATCGCGGTACTTGCATCGGCTGTCGGAAACTGTATCTGAAAATCACCTGCGGTAGATGTTTTATCTGCGCCAAAATCAAGAACCGCAACTGCTGGGTTAGAGCCACCAGACTGATAAATTAATGCGCCACGCGCTGTAATCGTCGCTGCAGACCACGTTGTATTTGAGAAACTCAAATAAGCTGTAGTACCTGAAGTAGTCGGGTTTGTAGATATACTTAGAGTGTTACCACCCGCTGTGTATCCTGTGCCTGATACTTCGTTCGTCGTTGCATACGCTGTTGTAGCTGCACTTAACGTAGCTGACGATGTAAACAACGCAATCTTAAAAGTTTGTGATGTGTCTGAACTAAAGTCCATCTCGCCGTCGAGAAGGGCCTTTTTGAATGATGTGCACATTGCCTGAGTAATTGCCATGATTAGCCTCCTTAACTTACTTCTGCTCTGTATTGCCCAGAGCGGTATGCGTCTTCACGTAACTTACCATCTCCAAGCGTTTTCAGCAAAGCAATAGACTGTAAGTACATCTTTTCATAGTTTTGAATAATATCTGGTTCACCTTTCATGAAGCGTATTGCCTCAATAAGAGCACCATTTAGTAGCGCAGAATCAAACTCGTCGCCAAGCCACGTAGTACCCGCAGTAACTATGGACTGTGGATAGTATCCGTAATGCAACTCCATAGTGTAGTTGCTGTCTGGAGTGGGTCCGAGAATAATTGTATCGTCATCAAAGTAAGCATAATGTTTCGGCAACCCTGTAGAAGTAGGGTTAGGATAAGCCTCACGCATAAAGTTAACGTCTTTATTAAGAAGGTAGTAGTACACACCACTACCATCTACGACTGCAAGGCTGTAAGAATAAAGAAAATCTGACGGAGCGCCTAAGTATTTGTTATTAGCTGTAAGCGTACCTGTCACATTTCTACGCAGCGCAGGTATCTGCACTGTGTTGTATATCTTCTGTTCAGCCTGCTCAGTAAACATAGCGAGCTGATCGTCCGTGAAAGAGTTTTCACAGATATCTTCGATGTTAGTTTTCAGCTCGGTATAATTCATAGCTTACGCCATCGGCCCCCGTGCATACAAACCTTTAGTAGCAGCGCCTGTGCCGCGTACTTTTATACCTTTGTTTTTGTTAGGCTTTTTAGCCTTTTTAGGTTTCGGTGCTTTCTTCTTTTCTGCCATGTCAACCTCCTAAGTTATTGATACAGTTACAGTCCCAACAGCGCCGTTGGCAACCAAATCATCGTCTGCTAAATCAAACGGGTCGTTCAAACCCACAGGGTTCCAACCAAATTGAATATCTCTGGATGCGACACGTTCAGCGGCGTCAGGACGTGGGTCTCGTAACGCTTGTGGATCATTCACAGGAAACTCGCCTAACTTTAATTGTGGGTGATCGGGGTCCCAACAAGTAGGGCAGGCTTTAATGTTAGTGACACGACCCTTTACTACTGTAGTGCGTAGCTCATGTAGCTTATACTGAAATCCACATACATCGCAGATTCCTAACGCTTTTTGAGAAGATGCAAACTGCACAGACATATTAATAAACCCTCGCTATACGAGGCACAAAACGCGCAGGGGTTTTTTCACGATCTTCTTGTGCAGCAAGGTCAAACTGCTCTTCGTACATCTGTTTTAGCATACCGATGCGCTCACCTAACTCGGGTACTTTCGTAGCTATGTGGTACGCCAAACCTGCTACGAGGCATGGTAAAAACCTAAAAGTCATGTCTGCAGTCTCTACACCCGATCCAGCATCTTGTATACGCCGCATACGCCAGTATTTTAGTGTGTAGTCGTTGCTGTCAGGTACAGGCCACACTTTAAACTTTGGGTTATCGCGTAGACGTTCAATCCAAATCTGTATGGGACGCCCCGTATTTGTCTTGTTCGGTATAGACGCATAGGTGCTAACGCTTATGCGGGAGATAGTTAAATCCTGTTGCGTGCTACCAGACCCTGTACGTATAACGTGTTCTAACAAGTCAATAGTGTCAGCGGGCAAATCATACTCTGTGGTGCCAGACGTCAGGCTTACAGTACCCTCGTCAATAGTCCACATGTTGATACCACGGTTCTGCCACTCAATCATCATAATGTTCATTGATCTACGAGCGGTACGCAAATCATACCCAGAACGCATCTCACGGCCCGCACGCTCCCATGCTTCTTCGGCAATCTCCGTGAAGTCCATGTTAAACGATGTGGTGCCTGACGTAGCCATAACTATTTACCTTTAAAGTGTGCTTCAACTTCTTTAATCAATGTCTCTTTAGACTTACGACGGTCTAACTCTATGTCATGCTTACGCATAAACGACTCAAGTTCGAGTTTGGACATATCTTCATACTTAGTCTCCGTAGGAGAGGCCACAGGCTTGACACCCATAGATTTCAATTTTGCTTCGGCTTGTGCTTGCGTCATCAAGTCAAAGACAACTACCGTATAAGTACCATCGGCATTCTTTGTGCCTATTTGATACACTGGTTCACCTGTAGAGAACCTGCCATTTTGAAAAACTTCCATATTATACCCTCATGTATACAACGTTTGCTTTCTTCTATCTTCCATCACGGAGCCACAGCCACGTGCGATAGACCGCTTACGCCGTGCTAACCCACCACCTGATAACTTAACTGTAGCAGCTTTTGTGTTTTTTACTACAGTTTTACCTTTTGCTCCTTCACGCTTCTTCTTTTTAGCCGTAGAAGAGCGTTGTTTTTTTGAAAGACTTTGTGCTTTGCTGCGTGGTAAACAACGATCAGGGTTCTTTTTGTCCTTAGAAGTACCGCACTCGCCTTTGATCTTCCCATCAGTACCGATGCGAACCCACTCTTGATCCCGCCACTTCTTCAGTTCACCCATTACTTCTTCGCCTTTTTACCTTTGCCGTACTTAGGGTCCTTACAGTATTTGGAAGCTGCCATGTTTGCGTAAGCAGATGGGTACGTATCAAAAGTACGTTTAGCCCACGCTTTACCTTTAGCGCATATTTTACCACCTGATTTGTAGTACCTACGCATGACTACCTCATTTTCGCTGGACGCACGCCTTTTTGGGCAATACCTGCGCCACGCACTTTACCGCCTTTTTTATAGCCTTTTTTCATCATGCCACCTTTGGCATAACCTTTTTTAACTTTACCACCAGCTTTCATTTTGCCTTTGCCGTCAGCAGCGTAAAAAGGAACCATGTCGCCCTGTTTGTTTTTAACCATTTCTAGCTTACCGCCAGCCTTATAGCCTTTCTTCATCATACCCCCTCGGGCATAACCTTTTTTCTTCATCATACCTCCAGCCTTTTTATTGACTAATGTTTCTTGGTCGTATGCTTCGCGCATTGCTGCACGATTTCCGCGTTCAACAGCACCGCCGTCATCTTCCATCATTTCAGGCCGCGCCTTTGGGCGTAGGGAAGAAGTCATACCCGTTGTTGGGCGTGCTTTTGGACGTTTCATAGGCATAGCCATTGCTTCTTCTACCGCAGAATTAATCGCTTTTTTACGCTTTGGGTTACGCCCACCCATCAAATTCCTACCTTTTTTAGCCATCATCAGGCTCCTTATACAGATTGTTGAACACTCGGCCCGTGTCCCAGACATAATCCACATCTTCTTTTGAGCCGTATGAATGTTGGTTTGGTTTAAAGTCTGGAGCGCCTTGTCCTGTCTCAAACCACGCAGGGTGCGTAACGCGAACCCGATTATTTGGTAATGCTACTATGTTACCTGTATACTCTCCAGCGTCTAATAATTCAAGTACGTGACTTTGTTTATGCTGCGCTGGGTCGTCAGCTACTTCACTATCGGTGTAATCGACAGTAAAATAATACTTTGCGGGGTAAAACTCACCATCTACTTTAGCTATCCATGGCGCGGGGGAAGCGCGTTCTAATTTGTACACACTATGTGTATGAGACATACAATCCCATGGTTGTGCTACATATGGAGGTAATTCTTCAGGCCACTCTTCTAAAGGAGTATCAGCAACTAACGCAGTTAACGGCATACGCGCCCACATAGCTCCGCCATGGACGTTTGAATCATCCGTGTCATCAGACTCACAGCCAGTAAAGATCACTTGAAAACTAAGCGTTCTATTCGGCATTGTTGTAACTGCAACAACCATGGCGTGAAGAAACTCTCCGTGATATTCTTCTAGGTTTTTTGTGTACTCGCGCCGTACCCATGCTTTGAAATACGGGATGTTTGATTGTAGAAAAGCCACTACGTGTTTGTCTTCCTTGCGTTTTCGCGTTTGCGTTTTTGAGATAACGCAGACGGTTTTGTAAATTCTTCACCTACACTCTGAGGAACACCAACTTGTTTAGCAAACTTTGGGTTGTTAGCCACAGCTTGCATAAAACGTTCTTGTTTCTTAGACTTAGGTGGCATCAGCAGTTCCACTTCCGTAGGCTCTTATTAATACGGCTATTAGGATCATTTGCTGTCTTCGCACTGGTATTGCGTTTTTTCATACCCTTCATGCGAGCGCAAAAAGACTTACGACGTTTAGCCGCCTTCGAACCTTTTTTGAGTTTACTGGGTTTTGTGGTGACCGCAGTTTTTAACTTACTGCCGGGATTTTCTCGGCGGTAACTTTCAACGCCTTTCTGGTTGAGTCCACCAGACTCACTTTTACCTTCTTTGCGTTGCCAAGCAGGGGATTTTACACCCCCGCCTTTTTTGTAATATGCACGCATGTCATGCTCCTACGCATAGAAGACTGTCATCGCCGTGATGTTGGTGAACGCGCTTATGTACACATCAGATGCACAGCGAACCCCATCATCAGGGATATTGACAGAATGCGAGTCAGAAGCACTAAAGTCTAAATCCAACACTGTGCTGCCGCCATTACCATCAGTGACAGTAAGACGCGGAGAACCCGATGTAGTTAAGACTTGTATCTGACGAATGCGTGCAGGACCAACGCCAAGGGAACCTGTCCCTGTAACACGTTTAGTCTGTACGTCTGATCTAGGCATTACCTACTCCTTATGAGAGGTTGCGGTTCTGCAAATACAGCACCGTTACAGTGGCAGCACCTGCGGTAGCAGCACTTCCTGTCTGGTTATATGTCACAGTAACATCTACATCAGTGGTACCGATATCAATCAGGTTACCAATCTGAGATACGTCAGATGTAGCAAGTACACGAGCTTGTGCACCAGCAGCTAGTGCATCCGCGTATTTATCAGCCGTTGTTCCGTCACCGATATCTAACGTGTTGGTTGTGCCTGCATCAAATGCAGTCGTCACATCTACAGTAATCTGAAAAATTTGACTGTTTGCGGGAACAGTAGCGACAACTGTTTCTGTGCCATCAGCAGCAAAAGTAACATTTCCGCTTTGCGCCATTAAAACGAAACCTACGTTGGCAGATGCGCCTTCACGGACAGACCCGGCCTTAATAGGACCGGAAAAAGTTGTAGTAGCCATATGAATCTCCTGTCTTGGCTAGTGTCAGTCACACCATGC
>Ga0181577_10003762_pt1 | contig 11766 bp, 11 predicted proteins | sample 101ome_21_FD_132468 | JGI IMG/M metagenome (GOLD analysis project Ga0181577, IMG submission 132468) | Coastal salt marsh microbial communities from the Groves Creek Marsh, Skidaway Island, Georgia - 101413BT metaG (megahit assembly) | ecosystem: Environmental > Aquatic > Marine > Intertidal...
GGTATATTAAGGAACCTACCTTCTAAATCACCAAGTGCCATTAAACGTATTGCACGAGAGAACAAGGCAACTTCTTGTGCCGCTGCTTGTTGTGCCATCGGATCGTTGGGATTATTAATCGCACCAATTGTCTTATGTATTTGTCTAAATGCTGGGCCTACGTCGTCTCTCATAACCTTTGGATCATAAGCTTCATCACCACCATCACCAATTGGTATGAATACATTAACGTCTGCCATGGCATCACCCAGAGAATCTAAAGCTGTTAAACCTTTATCGTAGGCCTCTCTCATCTTAGGTTTATCTACGAAGAAATCTAAAGTTCGATCTGCTATAGCTCTATCATCTTTATCTATTGCTATTTGTGCCTCGATGTTTGCTTTATCTCTTTTGGCTCTTTCAGTCTCCATTTCAAGATCACGCTTTGTTTGTCCAAAAGCATACAAATCCATCAAATCATTTTGTATAGAATTCGCCATAGTAGGGTTGTCTCTATTTAAAAACATTAACATCGCCATATTACGTTTTCGTTCTGATTGATTAAGTCTTTCTACTGTTTCCTCTATACTAGTAATTTCATTATTATCAAGAAAATTTTTGTGGGCTTGTATTTCTGAATCTGAGAATACTATTTCACCTGCAAGAATTCTATCTAACACATCTTCTGCGGCATAGTCTTGAATTGATGTATCTGCAAGTATTAATGATTTTATATTTGTAAGACCTTGTTTTGCGTCGGCATACTTTTCACCCATAGCTGGATTATTTTCTATGTATCCATCAACTATTTGTGTTTTTACTTCTTCTAATTCTGCAAGCCGTTTATCAATCATCTTTTCAGTTACTGCAGGCCTTATTTGTTGACTACCCATTGGACCTGCTCCTGGTACAACTTGTTGAGGTCTCACTTCCTCTTGAGATGTTCTAAGTAACCTTTCATATTTTTTAACGAGTTTTTTATCTACATTTCCATCTTTAATAGCATCAGCAATTAAACCCGAAGCTAATTCATTAACAGCTTGTTTAGCACCTACATAAAGTGCAGAGTTATCATTTTTAGGATTAGCAGTAACAATAGCATCGGCTAGCTTATCTCCTAGTTTTATTGTTCTAGTACCATCATTTTTTACTTTAGATAATTTATATGCATTAAATAAATTAGCAGCTTCACCAGCTGATGAAATTCTAAGTTGATCACTCGCTTTAATTTTTTCATCTACACTGTCATAGACTTTATCTAACAATGCATTAAATTTTACTGGATCATCTGCAAATTTAACGGCTGCTGCAGATACTTGTCGTGCGGCATCTGGCATCCCATTATCTATAAAATAATTAACTACCTTTCTAATTTTACCTGCTTTTTGTTTGTTTGATTGCATTACATCAAGAAAGTGTTGTGCAACTGCTTTTTCAGCGTCACCTTGACTTTCTTGACGTCGTCTGTCCCAGTATGTAAATAAAGCAGCTTCTTCACTAGAATTATCAAAAATATTAGTTCTATAATGATGATCCATATTTTTTATAGTTTCTTCTATACCCATTAACAGAGCTGGTGAATCATCACCACTACCGGCATCCTCAGTAAGTAATGCTTCAGTGCCATCGGCATTAGTTCCATAGAATGTAAATGCAGTTATTGGAGTGAAACCTTCAGCTTTATATCTTTTGAGTTCTGCTAAAGTGTCAGGATCACTTGGTGATCCACTATATATAATTTCATTATTTTTATCTCTAACAGCCATTACCATTTCCATGCTATTAATAGTTGTTCCTTTTGGACTATTAAATAACTCAGGTGCTGCGTTTATCATGGTTACGAGACTATCGTGAACTGCTGGATCACCACTTACAAGGGCTTCTCTAACAGCATCATAATCGAGAGATCTAGGATCATTTAGGTTAGTAAGTCCTAGAGCTATTGATTTATTCATAGCATCATTTTGTCTAATTTTTAACTGTTCATCCCTTTCACTCTCAAGTAACATTTTGTTTCTTTCAAGTTGAATCAAATCATTTTGACGGTCTATTGCATTTCGCTTACCTTGTTCAAAAGCTTCATAGATACCTATTGCCCCTTGCATAAGAGCAGTACCTGTACCATATCTGTAATAATTTGGACCTGCCATAATCTATACCTTAATCCAACAATGAATAGTTAACCATTAAGTAACCCGTATCTCTATCAGAGAATACTGCTTCTGGGTATACTTCTTGCACTTCTTGAGCTAGTACTCCTGTAGTAGGATACTTATCTGCACCTAATTGTAATGCTTCTTCTGTCCACTCCCATGTATAATATCCAAATCCTTTTGAATCAATATCCACTTGTTCTATATTTTTCTTCAATCTAATATCACTAAAAGCTAGGAATGCTAAACCAGCTGATAGCCCCAAACTTAAGCGTTGAGCTTTACGTTGTTCAGATGCGGCCTTTCTCGCTGCTTCACGGTCTGCAGCCATTTTAGCTGCGTCACCCATAGCACCAGTTGATTGGTTATATACACCTTGACCTATATTAATTAATTCATAGAATCTGTTTGTATTTACATCTCGTTGATTTAGCCTAGCGTTGTTTATTGCCCCAGTAGTTCCTAGTACCATAGAAGTACCTAAGTTTCTAGTAGCTTGTTGTTGTTGTGCTATAGGTACATCGCCACCAAATCTACTCATATTACGTCGTTGCACATTTGCAGCTAACCCGAACTGTTCTGGTGCTTGTATTGCTGCATCTTGAACTATACTCTGGTCAGTCATAGCTTCACCTAACACGTCTCTTTCAAACTGACCAAAATTTTTACGGAAGTTTACATAGTCACCTTTCGTAACAGCAGCAAAAGATTTTTGCGGATCATCAACAGCTTGAAGTCTATCTGCACCGGTCAAGCCAGTGTCTGCATTTATATCAGCCTTCTTACGAGTTGTATCATATAATCTTCTCATGCCCATAATTTATACCTTATGCTAATGCTTTTACGGCTGCACCTGCTTCTGAAAGTGACCTACCTGATTCTGTATCACCTGCTTTTGCCCCTTGAATTGATGCAGCAGAACCGGCGGCTTGCATAGCTATCTGTAGTTGTTCCGCTCTTCTAGATTGTCTAGCATTATAATTAGCTAATGCTAAATCACTATCAATTCTAGCCGATTGACCTAAACTTTGTGTAGTAGAGGCGGATTGTTTTCTAGCAGCTGCCAACACTTTAGATTGTTGATCGGCTTTTGCTTCAACAGCTTTTACTTTGGCTTGTTGCATACCTTTTGTTAAACCAGACGCAAGTGCTGCACTTTCGCCCATACTAAAAGCACTTAAGTAATTTGTTTGGCCTGCTTTTTGAAATATATCTGCATTTGCACGGCTTTGAAAAAGGTTACTAAAATCTTCTTTTGCTGCTTGATTACGCATCTTTAATAAAGGACCTGGTTTAGAATCAGTGCCTAAATATAAATCTGTAAAGATTTTATGTTCTGCCGCACCAACAGCTGCAAGCATTTTTTCTTGCTCACTTGGTTTTGGATCACTACCTTTTTTCTTACCCATTCTTACCTCAAACAAATTTTTTAATAACTATAGTATCTATAAAATATCCATAATGTTTTATAGCGTATTCAGCGATTCCTACATGAACACTTTCACACATTACTGAAGTATATCCATTTTCTTTTGCATACTTCTCAACATCTGGTAGCCATGTGCTCATTTTCTTTTTGCCTCTGTCAGAGGCCCAACAATGCCAAACTACTAAATGTATTAAGTCGTCTGACTCTCTATGCTCAGAGAGAATAACGAATAGTTGTTTATCATCCATAGTAAACAACTTGGCTCGACCATATCTGCAATCTGCATATACGTCTTCTGGTATTTGTTTTGGATCTGGGTCTGCATCATATATTTCTTGTAATCCTTTTCTAACCCAATCCCACTCATCCTTTATATTACAGAGTGTTAGACCTGTAAAGTTTTCTTCCTGAATACTTTCTTGTACCTCTGACTGTTTGCAATCCACCATATTTTACCTTCCTAGCTACGCCTGTATCACCTTGTCTAGCACGACGTTCTGTCTCTGTAACTTGATCTTCATAAATAGTACCATAAGCGCCGGCTGCTGTGTAATCGGTGAAATCTTGACCAGGTACTCTTAGTAATCTAAAGACTGTTCCATTAACTATAGCATCTCTGTAATCATCCATTATCTCTGTATCACAAGCAGTAGATGCTCTAGTTGGTCTTACTGCCATTCTAACTCTCAAACTATCACCATCTGACACTGTACCAACTGTTATAGTTGCAGCAGAACCACCGCTAGTGGCTAAAGTTATAGTGTCACCAGCATTATGTCCACGACCGGGGTTAGTTATATCAAAAGCAGTTATTGCATTTGATCCACCAACCGCTGTCACTTTTATTGTAAAACCAGTTCCACTACCAGTTGTACTTGCTTGCGCTACAGTTTCATCTAGATCATAACTAGTGCCTCCACCAGCAACGCTAGCAGTAAGAACTTTAGCATCATCAGCAGATGGCATTGGTAGTATAACTAATTTAGTTTGACCATCTTTTATAAAATACTCTGGTTTTCCACCTGTGCTAGTAGCAGAATCTCTCCACTTAGGAACTCTCTGTTCTTTTAGTGATGGTGATATAGGTTCTAAATCTCTACCATCAAAGTTAGTCCACAATATTCTATGAGCTACAGTATCTGTTGGAGGAACTAATGTATAATCTGAAACATCTTTAAATGCATCTATAGTTTGTTCGTGTTGGTATATGTTAGTTCTCTGACAAAAATCTATAACTGTTTCTTTGACGTGCTTTATTATAAGCATATCAGGAGCTTCAGGAGCCATAGGTATTATATCTGGTAACAAATCTGAATAATTAGTAGTAGACATTATACGCTCCCGGTTGCACCAGCTATGCTACCGCGTGTAACTGCTGATACAGTATTTGGTGAAGTAGAAAAGTCACTAGTAGATTGAGTTCCTAGAGCCTGAATAAATTGTTGATAGTGAGCTTGAGAACGTTGCTCATTAGCCGCATAATCAGCTTCTTTACTAAGAGCTCTATAGCAAACATAATCTGTTATAGCGTTTGCATAAATATCTGGTATATCAATAACATCACTAGTAGAACCAACATCAGCTGGAACTTTAGCATAGACTATTTCTATATAAACATTTTGACCGCTGGCAACCCCTGGAAATACATAGAAAGTTTCTGGATCAATTTCATCAAATATATAATTTTTAATATTACCGCCAGTGCTAATAAAAGCTGCTTCTCCTGTGGCTGCACTTGGATCATGCCAATCAGGAAACTGACTATCTAAAATTCTACGATTTACTAATCTAATAGATCTACCAGCGCCGTTACCACTAACATCATTAAAATCAGTAGCGTGTATATTTCTAACAACTCGTAATAGCCTATTACCTCCTAAGGCAGTACCAGAGCCATCCTTTTGTATACCAGACAGAGTTTGTTTTGTGGTATTAGCACGAAGTTTTACTATATCATTAATAGCACCTGCATCTGGTTTAAGCAAACAGATTTCACGCTGTGCATCAGAGATCCAAAGTAACAACTCACTTGATGGCCACCTAACACCAGTGTCATCTTGTAAGAGTGCTTGTACTCTGGTAATTATATTAGCTGCTGTAATAACAGACACTAATTACCTCCTGTGATACTTCTTGCCCTATCTGCAAGTGATTGAGACTCACCTAAATTCATACTATCTTCTGCTGCTTTAGATAAGTTTTGATTTATTGGTGTTTCTGATGAAGTCCCAGTCATACCTACGTTAGCAGAACCAGTTAAATTTTGTCTGTTGTTATAGTTACCAGACATTGTATTAATTGGACTTTCTGATGAAGTCCCAGTCATACCGATTGATGAAATACCTGCAGCTGACATATTTGCAGATCTAGGTGATCCAGAATCTAATCTTTGTGCATCATCTAAATTTATAGCTGGTCCTTGACGTTCAAAATCATACCCATATGTTCTACCAACTTGCACTTTCCTATCTGGGTTTCGTACTTTTTTACCTCTCCACTTTTTCTTTTTACCACCACTAACAGTTTCATATATTGGTGTTTCAGTGAAGTTTACATTTATTCCTTTTTCGCCCGTTCTTTCAGCAATATCACCAAACTCACGGTCAATTTCAGCCATTTGTCTGACACGTTCTTTACCTCTTTTAATGGCTTCTGCACCTGAACCAACATCAGCTTGGAAAGCCTCTTTTTGCCTAGTTAAATCAAAAAGAGTTTGTTTATTCAAACCAGTTTTTTTATTTTCGCGCTTTCTTCTTTCATTAGCTAACAGTGCAGCCCTTCCAGTACTTAAACCAAATATCATAATAAGTTACCTTTTATTTTTTCTTCTTCTATTTCGTTCCATCCTAAGTCTTCGATTACGTTGAGTTACGGTTTCTGTTTTCTTTTTAGGGGCTTTCTTTTTATCTTCTAATTTTAATTTAGGACCAGCAGCTATGTTTAAAAATGTTTTATCCTTAACTTTTTTCTTATCCTTTGCACTCATTTCTTTTTTTACTACCACACCAGTAGTAGGTTTTTTATCTGCACCTTTAGACTTATATTTTCTACCTTCAAAAGTAAATGTTTTAGTGCCTTCTGAAGCAGCATATGCAGCGCGGAAAGATTTAGCCTTCTTCGAATCTTTTCCATAAACTGGAAAATCACCACCTTTTGTTTTAACTTTTGTACGAGCAATACCAAGTTTATCTTTAGCTTTACCTACGACTTTTTTCTTTAAGGATTTAAGTTTTTTGGTATTCTCTATACCTTGTTTTTTCATGCGTTCTTTTCTTTTTTTAAACGCTTGAATGCTTTCACCTTTACGTCTCATAAATCACCTATTTGTTTAGTGCAATCTGCCATGCAGATTCGCGTTCCTCGGTTGTAACTGCTCTGCCAGCCAGTTTGTTAACGACAGCAGCCTTGGGCGTACCATCTTTTTTAAAGTTTTCTGGATTGCCTTCCTCGATTAAACCTTCGAGGGCTACAACCAACGGGTCTTCTTCCACGACTTCCGGTTCGGGTTCTGGTTCCGGAGGAGGTGGTGGTGCTTCGTTAGTTCTAACAACTAACTTTTTTTCTAATAATAAATCTAAAAAATCACCCTCAGATAATTTTCTAGTAGAATCCTTTGGCATTGATACAAAATAATTATCTTTGACAAAAGTAAAATCTTTTAATGCAATTATTTCTGTTCCATGATTATCTAACTCTTTCATTTTTACTCCTTAAAAAGACCCCCTCCGAAGAGGGGGCTTCGACCTGGGTTATACTTGAGCAAAGAAAGCTCTTACTGTGATAGTACCGCCATTGATAGCACCAGCTTTTACGGATACTGCAAGAGTTCCAACACGGAAATTTTTAGTGTTTTCATCTGCATTTTCTGTAAAAGTTTTATTAATGTCATCTATTGCAGCACCAGTGATACCACTTCCCATACGGGCTACGGCACCTGCTTGAACACAAGTGTCGCCATCAATGTAAGCATCATCATTAGAAGTCAAATATCCAGAAGTTCCAGATTGACCGCCGATGAAACCAACATCAATAGTACCATCAGTATTGTCGTCAACATCGTTTGCAAAAACAATAACGTCAACAATTTTTTCATTTTGGAAAATAGGCAACATGTGAATAACATCATCCGCTGCAGCAGAAGTGATTGTAGCTCCTGCTTCTCGCATGAAAATAGATCCACTAGCCACAGCACCTGTAGAAGCTCTAGTAGAGTCAACTGCAGAGTGTGTACCTACGTTGCTTGTGATTGTTACGGCTTCAGTAGTCATTATTTAATACCTCCGATTAAATAGCTGTGTCACAACGAATAACACCAAAGTCTTGGTCACTTTCGTTATGATCACTATTATATTTAGGCTTAAGTAAGCCGAAAATCTTACCGATGGAGATACCATGTTGGTTACCGTAGTCGAAAGTTTCTTCAACAACTTCAGGTAAACCGATGTCAGCCATAGCAAGGGCCTGTGCGCCGCAGAATAATGCTGCAGCAGCGTCTGTAGCTGTGCCGTGAACAGTTAAGTCAGATGCGAAACCTAACGTGCTTGGTACGTGACGGAACTCATGGATCATAACGCCATCTACCATCAAGCCATTATGACCAGTGAAGAATGGGTTAGAAGGTCCTCGAGTACCAGCGTTACGTACTGCAGTTAAGAAATCTGAATCTAATTTAAGGTCAGCCATTTGACGTGGGTGAACGAACATATGGAAAATCTCTTCGTTACCTGCGCCACGAATACCACGGATGTAGTTTTCTTTAGCAAAACGCTTAAGTTCTACAATTGTTTTGTAGCTTAAGATATCAGGATCTGCTGAACTAGCTGCAACTAAAGCTGAACCACTGTTAGCTTCTTCGAAACCACTAGTTAAACCAGTAGCAGTTACTTCATGAATACCAGTAGCATTATCAGCACGAACATAACGTTTGTTAGTAGGTGCAGTTACATCACTAGCAAACTCAAGATCGCCTAAGTTTTGACCAGAACTTAAAACAGGTCTTAAACCACCGCCGTTTTTCTGAGTATAAGGAATACCGGCAAGAGTTAAGAATGCAAGTTGGTCAATACGATCAGCCATTGCATAAGCAAGTGCATCACGAGATTGTTCACGGAAATTAACAACTGATTTTTGGTCTGCAAGTCTACCAGCAAGACGGTTTGCGAATCTTAATTGATCCATGTTGATGCTAGTTTCGAAAGAACGAAGTGCTTCTTCGTTACCTTCCAAAGTGTTATCACCTACAGTACCATCGTCTGTCATATCTGCTAATAGCGTCAATGTAGCCTTAGTACCTTTTTCAGTTGCAGTTAATTCAGTAATACGCTGAACCATAGCATTACTGCCAGTGCCAGCGAACTGATTGATGAAAGACATGTTACGCGCGACTCTCCAAAAGTCACGTGACCACATCTGTAGCTGGTTGGATGTCAACGCAGCAAAGTTAGTATTAGCCATGATGGGCCTCCAAATAAAAATTAATAAAAAGTACGACCGACTATTTTCGGTCGGATCCATACCTACTATCGTGGAGGCAAACGGTTTGCGCTTATTTACGAGGTGCGACCTCGGCACATTTAACGTCGTGAGCAGACGGAGTGCGTTTTTTACGTGTACGACACGAACCATATATCGTTATGGTAAACGAAGTATTATATAATAGACCTTATAGCAGGGTTTGTAAAACCCTGCAAGGCTTTTTTACATTATTTTCTGTGATTAGCTCCTCTGTAAACTAATTGATCAGTTTTCACTTTGATTTTTTGTTTAGTGGGAGTTTTTTGTGGGCGAACGCCTCTGTAGCATACGTACATAACACACCTCAAATAGTTAAAGTTAAAGTGCGTTCCTTCGGCAACATGCCTACTTCCGCCTAGAAAGGTGAACGTATAAATAGTATAGACTACTTATGAATCATTTGTACATCAAAAGATGCTTTTTTACTAGCACCTTTGTGTGGTTTATATCCACCAGGGGGGTTCTTCATAAGTTTGAACCCCTTTCCTGATTTCATCCAATGATAGCCTTTTGGAGCTTCAACGGCTTTTTTCATTAGTACCCATATCCTTTTCTAGGTTTCTTTACTGGTTTCTTTACCTTTTTCTTTTTAGGTTTCATGTTATAACCTGGCATTATAGTAAGTCTCCTCTGAGTCTAGCTAAGGTTGATTCAGGTAATGCAGCAAACTCATCATCAGTTAATGTTGCTGGATTAATTGTTTTTTCACCGCGTGATGCAGAACTTTCTCCTGCCATCTCTGGTGGTTGTGCTTCAGCAGCTTCTAACTTCTTCTGTACTTCTGCACGTTTTTTAGACACTTCATCTACTTGTTTGTTATGAGCCTTTTGTATCTCATCAACTCCAGGTTTGATGTTGTGTGTTTTTACTACATAGTTAACTGCTTTATTTAGAGAAATAACAGCATCATATCCTTTTTCTATGAAAGCATCTCTTAATTCAATAACTTCTTCTGTAGCCTCTTGATTAAAAACTTCAGAGTTTTGATCTAAAGCTGGATATTGTTCAGCAATCCTAACAGCTTCATTAGCTAAGTTTTGCTGTTCTTGTGTTACATGAACTTGGTTATCAACTTTTGAATCTATGTTTTGTTGGATTTCAAATACAAGATTACTATATTCTGCGGCACGTATCTCTTGACGAAGTGCTGCAGCTTTTTCTGCTTCACCATCTAATAATAACTCTTGATATTCCAACTCTTTTTTAGCAAAGTCATATTCAACAGGTTTATCTATAGTAACTTCTTGTTGTGATCTTTTTAAATCATCCAGTTGTTTTTGCAAAGCTCTTTGTTTTTGTAAAGCCTCATCTAATCTAGACTTAGGTATCATTGGAGCTTTCTTTTCTGGCGTAGAATCAAGTTGTGCCATTTCTTGTGGTTCAGGCTCAGGCTCAGGTTCTGCCTTTGCTTCTACTTCTTCTGTAGCTTCAGCTTCAACTGGCTCAGGTGTTGGCTCTGGTTCAGGTTCGGCTTTAGCTTCAGGCTCAAGAGCTTCAGAAAAATCTAAGCTCATAGAAGGTTCATCTACACCCTCTGGTGTATCAGCTCCTGGCATTTTATCTAAAACAACATCTTCCATTTTTTCTTCAGACATACTTACTCTCCTGTTCGGGTTCTAGGGTTTCCATTACTAGTTTTCATAACCGTATTGGCTATGCTGGTAGCCGCTTGAGTTTCTGACTGTACAGCTCTTAATTCATTAGTAGCTGTAGAAAGATCTCTTCGCAACTGTAACTCTTCCATCTTCATTTGTATTTTAGCTTGTAATTCAGCCATCTTAAGTTGTGGATCAATATTTGTCATTTCTTCTGCCTTCGCCATATTAAGTTGAGCTTCGCCTTGTTTCGCTTGTACCTCAGCTTGTAGTTTAGCTAATTCAAGCTGGAACTGTTGCATTTGAAGTTGTTGCTGTTGGGCCATAGCTTGTGCCTGTTCTGGTGATGGTGGTTCTTGACCGGTAAGTTTTCTTATACGTTTAGCTAGTTCTGCTTTACGTTCTAAGTGGCTATATTCTACAATTGCATCGTCTGGTATTGCAACACCTGCAGAACGTAAACTAATAGCTTCTGCAAACTGTATCTCATCAAACGAGTCACGTGCAGGAGATGTTGTAACTACAACATCATATTCACCAACAGTTATATCGTTAACTATAGCACCACTTGGAGTCATCTGGTTTATAACCATTTCCTCTCTGGGTTTCATAGGATCAGTTTCATCAGTAATCATAAAGATACGTTGTTCAGTATAATACCTTTGTATTAGACCAAGTATTTTTTCAGCTAGATACTGACGTGTCTTACGCAAGTTATCAAGTGGCACCTGTATCATAACTGCGCCACGGTTTTGCTTCGCTTGTATAGCTACACCTGATACTTCTGCAGCATCAGTACCTAACATTGAATCGTTAACACCGCTGATAGCTTTTATATTCTCTTGCGCTTTTAGAGATATACGATCTAAGCCAGTAGGTATTTGATTAGGTTGTATCTTAACTGGAGGTGTAGAACCACGGTTGTATTCAACTACTAATCCAGTTTCTGCACCGTGTTCTTCCATATCATCAGCAGTCATACCTACTAATGAACCTGATTCAACCATCCAACCACTGTTAGCGGTGGTGTTTACTATATGTAATTCTTGCGAAGCAATTTTATTTAACTGCTCTTGTGGTGATAATAAGTTACGTA
>Ga0181577_10003764_pt1 | contig 11765 bp, 8 predicted proteins | sample 101ome_21_FD_132468 | JGI IMG/M metagenome (GOLD analysis project Ga0181577, IMG submission 132468) | Coastal salt marsh microbial communities from the Groves Creek Marsh, Skidaway Island, Georgia - 101413BT metaG (megahit assembly) | ecosystem: Environmental > Aquatic > Marine > Intertidal zone...
AAGGGTGGGGGCACGGTTGGGTTTTCTTTGCGTAGAAAGGTGTTTGGGGGGGGGGAGGAGAAGCGGGAGGGGTGTTCTCCTCTTTTGTTCCCCCCCCCCCCCCCCCCCCTGGCTGTCGATAAAAAAAAAGTAACTTTTTTTTTCACGAAGCCCCCCCCCCGCTGCTACGCCGTGCTTGACACGAGCCTCTACGATGCTGCCAAGGACTTGACTGACCAAATGGATGAGAAATTCCAAGACTACTGTGAAGAAAACGATCTGGAACCGAACCGTCACGAGCTTTTCGCACACATTCAACAGTGTGTGGCTGCATTCGAAGGTTTGGGGGAAGCTTTGATGGCGTACAACAAGCACAAGGAAGAATCCTACATGGAGAGTGCCAAACGCAAGCGAAAGGTTTCTCCGGTACCTCTTGGCACCGCAGAGTCACCGGCGAAGAAGTTCAATGCTTCCACCATTACGATCAAAAGACCAGTTGCATTTCGCAGGGATCATTTCATTCCGGCGGAAGAACCCATGTCTGCTGAGCGTTAAAAATCATTAAAATACCTTGACATCTTCACTTTTAATTACGAGCACACCCCTGATGCTTTTTATTACACGTCTAACAGGAGGATCTAGTGCACTGTCCTGTTTCTCAACACATAGGCATTTTTGCTCACCTTCCTCTTTGGGCTGGCCTTTGGCGTCTCCGCCTTGCGCTTATTCGCCGTCTTCCTCTTCCTCATGTAACGAGCACAGGGGTAAGAGCGCAGGGGCTTATGGCCGGACGTTTGTACTGCGCGCCGCTTGTCCTCGAAGGTTTCTGCGCAGTAAAGGCAGGGATCGCCCAGCTCGCACTCTTCTTCATCACTATACTCACCGGGGGGAGGGGAATCGGGAACAGGAAGAGGGCTCTCCATACTATCCTCCTCCGAATAACAGATAGGATAGTATGGAGACTGAGGCTCCTCCCCTGGACAAGGGGAAGGAGGATAATAAAGAGGGCCCCGGTCGCACTCCTCGTCAGGACTATCACAATCGTCGGCAAACAGAGCTTTATAATCGTCCAAGCTGAGGTTGCCATCGTTGGCTGTGTAGGCCACGGCCAGCATGAACAGCTTATCCATGGGAAGAACTTGAGGTTCGATCTTGTTTGTATTGCCGTGCTCATCGCCGGAAGAAGTGGGGTTGGAGGACTGCTTGTGTGAGCTCATGATCTAGAACAAGGATTCACATGTGAGTACCCGGTGAACAACGGCGGGGCGATTTGTGAGGAGAAGAGAACGGAAATTTCCTGAGGCGGTTGGAAAAATCTGGACGCCTTGGAAAAAAAAGTAAGTTTTTTTTATCACCAACAAATTCGATTTTCTTTGCCACAGAGAGCAGCCCCCCGCCCCTCGTCGAGTCCGAGTCCGAGTCGGAATGATTATGTGTTATGTGCTTGTATAAGAGAGAGTAATTACACTTTAATGAAGTAAAGCTTTAATGGTATGATATGCTTATCTACATTGTCTACCTACGGCAGGTCGCGCTTTCTTTTCTTTACGGCTCGCGGCGCAGCAGGGGCAGCAGCAGGGGCAGCAGCAGAGGGCAACGGTAAGCACCTCTCGCAGATCCAGTCGGGCTGGCGCATGTGGCCCCATTGGCGCTTGTACAGCTTGACCCGGCCGCGCTTGTCGAAGCAGAAGCGGCAATAATCTTGCTCGCCGTGGTCAACAGGATTTAAGTCTTCCCACCGGGGGTAACTAGTCATCATGTTGGGGCGAATGCCGTGTTCGCGGCCCAGAGACGCGAAGCGCACAACCTGAGACTTCTTGTCCCTTTCTTGATCGAAAAGCGCAAACACGCCAGAGGAGAAGACCATCTTCCAGAGCCACCCTGCGTGGCCCGACATTCGCGCGCCGACGTGGACACGATGTGACGACTCGATCTTAAAGTCAAGAATGGATGTGCGGGTAGGCCACCCATCTCGGATCACCCCAGAGGCCGAGAAGGGGCGGTAAGTCATGGACGGAAACAGCACATCCTTGGGTGGCGTGGCACTACCCGGCCCCTGCGGACCAAGCCAGATGCGGACGGAGCCGTCGTCGGCCACGGTGATGCAGTAGCCATCCAGGTGAACAAAAGACTTAATCTTGCCGTCTTCCAGCGGGATATGCAAAAGCATGGTCGGCATCAAGCACCCAGAGTCATTGGGAAAATCGCGGGCAAAATTGGTTGCACTGATAACGACTTGCGCGATGACTTTGGGCATCGGGGGGTTGGGGTGGCTGGGTGTGTCGGCGATAGGTTCCATGTCTGCAGTCGAATTGTGAGGAGAAGAGAATGGAATTTTTTTCCTGATGTGGTTGGAAAAATCTGGACGCATTCGAAAAAAAAGTAAGTTTTTTTTCCGTCGAAAGCCAGAAATTTTCTCAAGCCGGCTCGAAACCATTCCATTCTCTTCTCTACACAAATGCAGCCCCTCCCTCCCCCCACAACATGCCCACGCCCCTGTGTGTCATTTCAGGCTATGTCTTCTCGCTCGCGCTCGCGTTCCCGGTCCCCGCAAGTGCTTGGCCCCCCGTCGCCGACCTTCTCCTCCCGCTCGTCAAGTCCGCAGCGCTCGCGTTCCCGGTCCCGGTCCCCGGCCCCGCAAGTGGCCCCCTTAGAACGCTATACGCCACTGTGGAAGTCCATAGAAGGACATGGCGGCGAAGTCACCGCGGTTGCCCTTTCATCTGATGGGACGCGGCTCGCAAGTGGGGGTCGGGACTGTATTATCCGTCTCTGGGACCCATTGACTGGCAACCTTGTGGAAACACTTGAGGGTCACCGTGGCTGGACCCACGCCGTGGTCTTTTCGCCCGATAGCACGCGGCTTGCGACTGCGAGCCGGGACGCGGAAGTACGCGTCTGGGACACCAACAGCGGAGAACTGCTTCACATGTTGCAAATTCACGAATCTGGAGCTTACGCCCTGGCTTTTTCTCCCTACGGCAAATACATTGTCACCGGGAGCGGGGAAGGCCCCGTGCGCCTGTGGGTCGCGGCAACCGGGCAGCTAGAACGACTGCTAAAAGGCCATAGTGATAAGGTTACGTCAGTGGCTTTTTCACCGGATGGCAAGCAGATTGTGAGCGGGAGTGCAGACACAACTGTGCGTGTTTGGGACACCGAGACCGGTCAGGGGCTGTACATGCTGCAAGGGCCCGACACGTTTATCGACGTATGGGTGGGCTTCTCTCTCGATGGAAAGCAAATCCGGGCCGGAAGCTATGACATTGGTGCGGCAGCCCTGCTATACCGGTGGGACACGGCGTCTGGTGCTCCCAGCGCACCCCTGGCGGGGGAGGACGTGACCGTATCAATGGCCTTCTCAGCTGACGATAAATGGGTTGCATGCGGGTGCGACGACAAAATCGTGCGAGTCTGGGACATGTCAAGCGGTGCCCTACAGCACAAATTCAGAGGCCACCGCGGTGAGGTCTGGGCCGTGGCGTTTTCGCCGGATAACACCCAACTTATCACTGGAGACTGCTATGGGGTCCTCCGCGCTTGGGCTCTCGCTACCGAGTCCATCTAATAACATTAAAATGGTTTTCATGTATTTATACAGTGTTTCTATTGTCACCTATTATCTTACTTGATTTTGCTTCTCTTGTAACCATCGTTTAGCTCCCCTGATATTTTGTCTGGCCGCTTTCAGGAAGACACAGCCATTAACGTAACTCGTCGAGGAAAGGGGTCATAGTCCAGAGATGAATAAACACCCCCAGGCTTTCAGAAAGTGGGTGCTGGGTCGCGACCAGGAGGTGGTGACCTGCCGGTGAAAAGACCAGCGACATAACCCGGCCCTTAACTCGCATCGCATATAAAAAGCGACCGGTTTGGGCGTCTCGGAAATGTACGCGGCCGGCCGTATCCCCGACCACGATAAAGGCGCCGTCCCCAGAAACCGCCATGGCGTTGTAACTCTGCTCGGTTTTTACTTCCCAAACCACGTTCTTTGTGGCGATATTGCTACGTCGAAGCACGCCGTCGTCCCCGCCGCTGATGGCATGCTTCCCATCGCCGGGTAGATAGACTGCGTTGCATTGGCCGTGGTGGCTTTTTAGATCCGCGACGACCATGCCCGTCTCTGTCTCGAAAATGGTTACGCGCCCATGACTACCAGTGATAAGTTTTGTAGCACAATTGGAAAGGGCCATGACGTAGATTTGGTAGAAGTTCGTGTTGAACTCCAGGTCGATTTCTCCGGTCTCTAGGTCCCACCGGAGGACCGTTCCGCCCGAACCAGCGCTCAACACGTGTTTGCCATCGGGTAAAAAGGCCACCGAAGCGACTCGATCGCGCGGGGGTGTCAGCTTCTTTAACTCGACGCCGCTCGCCGAGTCCCACACGCGCACGGTTTGGTCCCGACCTCCGCTCACAACCTGCTTGCCATCCGGCGAAAAAGCCACCGCCCTGACCCAATCGCTGTGGCCTTTCAGCTCCCGAAGAACTTTGCCGCTCGCCGAGTCCCATAGACGCACAGTGTAGTCGGCATCTCCGCTGACAATCCACTCGCCATCCGCACAAAAGGCAGCCGCCAAAACACCGTGCCCAATCGCTTGGAAATCCAGCCGCTCGGGGCGAACCGGGGTGCTCTTCGTGATGACCTTGGCTTCTTCCTTGTGTGGGAAAAGGACCTTTTGTTCCGCCTTGGTGGCCCACCCCTCACACCCAAATAACACGCGGGGTTTGCCGGGCACCCCCTCGAGGAGGCACGGCACGCCGGCTTCGACAAGAAACCACTTGGTTTCTTGCTTCAGCTCGTACTCAAGACGCCGAACAGCGCGGAGTGTATTGCGCCCTAGAGTGAGCCTCCACATTTCAAGTCCCGCCGCCATAATATCGTCTGTGGGTGTGTCTTTGTTTATTTCCAGTTCCGCCCGCTTCTGGAAGGCCTCAGCGTAGGCGGTCTCGACTTGGAGCTGCCTTTGCTCATGCTCCTCTTGTCTCTCGAACATAATTTCTTTCTCCATGGCAAGTATCGGGGTGGTATAGCGAATTGTAACGTGTGCGTTCCCCTGCGCTGGCCGTGGGCGCTTCCCCCCGGCCTTGGCCTCTTGCGTGTCCTTGGGCACGTGGTCTCCAACTTGGGCGTGGAGAAAGATCTCTTCTTCCCCGCGCAAGTGGTCGAACCTTGGGCTATAGGGTAGCGTGAGTGGATAGGCATGGCACATGCCATCGTCGGGGATCTTTCCGGGGAGCGTATGAGACCAGTCGGCGCTTTGGGTGAAGGTGAACACGATCGTTGAAGGCACTGGAGCATCGGAAGACATGTTCAGAGGTTGGGTGAATTTGTGCGGAGAAGAGAATGGAAAAATCCCCAAGTTGTTGGAAAAATCCACCCGTAACACAACTCTCCGAAAAAAAAACTAACTTTTTTTTTCAAAGACTTTGAGATTTTTCTGACAACTTGGGGAATTTTCCATTCTCCTCTCCTCACAAATTTGCTTCCCAAATCACACCACACCACACCACGCCATTTTGTTTACATGCCGGGGTGTGCGTACGCGCAGGCGCGCGTGCAAGACGAGAAGTTGAAGTCTGCGCGTTTCCGCTGGGTAGGTACCTCTCCTTTTGAACAACATGGCCCGTACCAAGAAGACTGTGCGCAAGACCACCGGTGGCAAGGCCCCGCTTAAGCGTCCAAGAAACGCTCATTTACAGGAAAGTAGGCAAGCTACCCAGGTCCTGAAGAAGCGCCCGCGTCGCTACCGCCCGGGCGTCGTGGCACTTCGGGAGATCCGCAAGTATCAACGTTCGACCGACCTTTTAATTCGGAAGCTGCCGTTTCAGCGGCTGGTACGCGAAATTGCGCAAAACATCCAAGACAAGAAACACGGGGAGCATATGCGGTTTCAAAGCACCGCGGTACTCGCCCTTCAAGAAGCCGCCGAGAGCTATCTTGTATCGCTTTTTGAGGATACCAACCTGTGTGCTATCCACGCCAAGCGCGTAACGATCATGAAGAAGGACATGCAGCTCGCCCAACGCATTCGGGGCGAGCGCCCCTAATGCCGCCTCGCTTGATCCAACAAGACTCCAAAAATGTCCAAACAAAGGGCCAGACAGACAGCCTAAGAGAGGGGGGGGGCTAACTTGGCGCGTTCATGTTAATAAACATCAAAAAACATCTCTCTGTAAGCAACACCTATTCACAAAGCCTTTCTAAAATTGTATCATTATGTTATTTGCTTTTATTAACGAACGTCTACTTATGTTTGAATGAATCTGTTATTTCGTCTACCGAATCTGGTACGACGCAGTGATAGGAAACTTAGGGAGATCGGTATCATCTAATCTTGAATTATCGTCGAAGCCATAGATATACTGCACATTTCCTACCTCCCATCCCGAAAGGTCGCTTTTAAAGCGCTTGGCATAACTAAACATTTTCCGCATGTCTCTGACTTTACGCACATCCCATTGCGAGAGATCGCTGGTAAACGTCGTAGCATAATGGAACATGCGGTTCATTGTAGTGACGTTCCCCACCCTCCAGTTAGAAAGATCGCTAGTAAAATTATACGCCTCACTGAACATTTCGTTCATACTGGTTACTTTACTCACATCCCATTTAGAAAGATTACTATTGAATATTTTGGCCACTGAAAACATACGGTCCATATTTGTAACATTGCCGACGTTCCAGTTAGAAAGATCGCCTTGGAATGAAGCTGAAAAATAAAACATGTTGCTCATATCGGTGACAGAACTAACATTCCATTTTGAAAGATCCCCATTAAATTGTCTCGCGAAGGCAAACATATGGGACAAACTCGTGACACCGTCGAGGTCAGGCTTATCGGTTGCCGAAAGAGCCCTAAGGTTTTCGCAGCCATAAAAATGTTTTCCTGCGGATCGACATAGATGGACACCGCCCCAACGCTGTATGTCAATCAACCTGTTCCGAGGAGTAGGGTAACTTAGACTGTTGAACCCAAATGGAACGTCGTGTAGCCCCAGCACCTGGACGGTGTAGTCGCCTGCTCGACTATAAACGTGGCTGAAGTTGGGGCCGCCTGGAGCCAGGGGCGTGGTAGTGCCGTCCCCCCAATCTATACTTCCGTTAAAAGCAGGCACATCTTCGGGGTGATACGGCAAAACAATAGGGCGTCCATTTTTGACGTCGTCTTGTCGAAGTTTAAACGTCATGACAAAGCGGTTATCTACCATCTCGTGCACCAGGGATTCAAAATAAGCTTTGACCCCCGGGGCATATTCCATTTCCGTATCACGTATAAAGTCTGCCACAAAGTCTGTTACCCTCTTTTTGTCGTCTGCTGTCTCCAGTGCAGAGAGATCAGTCAGGCCGGCCCTGATCACCTCCGCCGCGAGCATAAAGTCCATGAGCTTTTTCCAACTGATCATGAACACGTAGGCGAATACCTTTTTAAACTTGGCCCGGTCTTTGAACAACAGATCTTCAACCGTCTTCACCGTGCTATTGATTTGGCCTTGCGTCATGTCGGGGGGTGGATTAATAATATCTTTCAGCGACTCTGTACCTCGTGAACTGTTATAAAGGCCTGGGACCCGACCCCCTCCGCCCCTGAGTATTTCTAGAACCTTCATAACAACATCTTTTGTATACCTCTGTACAGTGATATCAATTGGAGAGGTTCCCCTTTGACCGCTATGCTCCTGCGTCTGAACCACATCTTGGAATAATTCGGGCCCAGAAGTTTGGTCTCGAAAGATGCTCGCTCTATCAACGGACACGACTCGATTACCAACGGTAAAGGAAATTTGGTCGGGTCCCTTCTCATCGTCACTGTCTAGGGTTAAGTCGTCATCTTGTTCTTCTTTTTTTTCGTCTTTTTCATCCTCATGCCTGCCCCGTTTCGTCCTACGGGTGGGGCTGTCGGCGGAATGCTCCGGTCGCCGCTTTCTGTTAGAAGGGTCGGGACTAAACACAATCTCCTTCTGGAGCCCCCGGAAGCTTTTAGCATCGATTTTCGACATAGTTTAACCTCTTTGGCGCTTTCGTTTCTAATAAGCAGTAAAAAGTTTTTTTTTAATAAATTACCCCTGAGTCGAGTAGTCAGCCCACTGTGTGTTTGTTAAAACTTTTTGAGTTTCATCCCACTCGTAATTTCACGAGCTCAACCTTTAAATTCAGCCACGGTGCCCCGTAAGCCGAAACAAAAAACATACACACAAACAAAATAAAACATGTAGTTTATTATCATCTATTCTGCCATAGTTCTAGGACAAAGGGTCTAGCAACTGGCAAATTTCCACCTTGATGAGACTAGGCTCGCGTCATCCGCCTGAGAGATACTGTGTGTCACCGCGGTCTCTGAAACTCTATCTTTCGACGATTGTAGCCGTCGACAGCACTTCCTGTTACCGAAAACGACTGTATTCGACCATTACTGTGGTCACCCACCCACAGGCAATCATTGTCGTCCACGCAAAGACCGAACGGGCGTTCGAACTCTCCATAAGCAGAACCTTTAATGTCCCGGCAACCCACAAACTCTCCATTCCACGATTTAAATACTTGCACTCGATTACCGTTCATATCAGTCACGTAAACCAGATTGTCGTTTATAGTGATATCACACGGACGTTGGAATTCACCATCGCCTGTACCTTGTGACCCCCACATGCGCAGAAACTTGCCACCCACACAAAACTTTTGTACACTGTGATCGCCATAATTTACCACAAACACTTCGTTGCGGTGAATCGCGATACCGCAAGGATATTTGAATGTGCCCCAGGCACGAACCCATGTCCCATCTAATGTGAACACTTGTACGCGATGGTTCCCATAATCGCAGACATACAGTAAGTCGTGCGAAATAGCCATGCCATCAGGAGACTGGAATTGTCCCTTACGAGAGCCTCTGGTACCGAACTGGCGCTCTTGCTTGCCCTCCATATCCAACACACGAATGCAATCGTGTGTATAATCAGCCACGAATATGTGTCCCCCATGCACCACAATACCTCTCAACCACCCTGCTTCGGGGATCGTCCATTCCTCCACCACCACGCCACTACCCGTATCCACCACCGCCACCCTGCCCCGCGCCGCCAAAATAACATATATCTTGTCTGCATGACATGCCATATACAACGGCTTTCTTTCCAAACTAATCTGCTGTTTAAATTCGGCAGGAAATAATGCTTTGACATTCCATGTGGCTATTTTCTTGTCCACCCCCGCACTTAAAATCTTACCTCCCTCATACAAAGCCACCGACAGGACCTGATTGTCATGGGCTTTCACCCGACCGAATAGGGTAGACTCCACATCGAAGATATACAGAAAACCAGCTCGATCTCCGCTCACAATCTGTTTACCATTTGGTGAAAAAGCCACCGAAGTGACATAAGAGCTGTGGCCTTTCAGCTCCTGGACAAGTTTGCCGCTCGCCGAGTCCCATACACGTACGGTCTTGTCGTCACTTCCGCTCACAATCTGCTTACCATCCGGTGAAAAAGCCACCGAGGTGACATCATCGCTGTGGCCTTTCAGCTCCTGGACAAGTTCGCCGCTCGCCGAGTCCCACACGCGCACGGTCTCGTCGTCACTTCCGCTCACAATCTGCCTGCCATCCGGTGAAAAAGCCACCGAGTTGACATCATTGCTGTGGCCTTTCAGCTCCATCAGTTGAACGCCGTTCGTCAAGTCCCACACGCGCACGGTCTGGTCGCCACTTCCGCTCACAATCCGCTTACCATCCGGTGAAAAAGCCACCGAGCTGACATAAGAGCTGTGGCCTTTCAGCTCCATCGGTTCAGTATTTTGGGCCTTCGATCTATCTACGATCAAAATCGTATTTGAGGAACCTGCAGCCGCAACCCGCCCGCCAGTCGGCGAAATAGCCATCGAGATGATAGTTTCGTAAAACGATCGGCGCCAGATTCGCCGCCGCCTCTGGTCGTCAACGTTCCAGATACGCACGGTCGTTGAATCTAGTGTCGCCAAATATGAAGACGCAAAAGCCACACCATATACGTCCAGGGTTTTGTCACCTTTTTTCTGTTCAAAATCGCTAACCGGCAATATTACCAGCCCCGGTGGCGGTGTCGACATCCCATTGCCCCCCTTCGCCTTTGTTATCACCGGCGTGTCGTATCCCGGTGGTATTATGTATCCTGGTGGTGGCTTGTCTTCTAACATGATATCCATGTTGTCTTCTGTTATTGTTAAACCCCGCCAAAGCTGCTCCAGTTTTGCTGTTGTCATCGGTGTGTCGCCTTCTGTCCCATTCCCAGAATCAAGGTCTTTGATCGACGGTATTGGCAGCCGCGGTGGCGGTGGCGGCATCTCATTGCTTAACCGTACTCGCTTCACATTATTGCCGTTATTGGGGTTACCTCTTGTTTGACGTTTACGTGTGCTAATTGGTGACAGTCCCGACATCCTATTGTCTCCTTTCACCTCTGTTGTCATCGGGGTGTTGACTTCTGTTCCATTCCCAGAATCAAGGATTTTTAAGTAGTCAGCAAAGTTTCTTGTTTTGTTTGACATGTTTATTTCTTATATCCCTTTAAAAAAAAACAAGCAAACCAGAAGAAGAGCGTAGTGACTACCAACTTCGCCATTGCCACTTCAAATGACGTCGACGGGCGTTCAAACATGATATAATGCCACCCCAGTGGTGGTACAGACCAACAGCCGCCCGTCGCCGTCAAACAGAATGGCAGTGGGTTCCAACGGGTAAGTGTCAATGCATCCAATGTGGTGTCCTTCTAGTGAAACGCGCTGGACCCGGTGATTGTATCGATACATTAGGGTTAGAGAGATGGAGATACTTTAGACGGTACCCGCCACTACCACCTTCGTGTAACGACTACGACTATAGGAAGCACACATAACTTAACGAGCGAATTTAATTGAAACTATCATTTAAACAAGGTATTTTATGCATAAAGAGAATGCACGTTCCACACGCGCACGGTCTTGTCGTCACTTCCGCTCACGATCTGCTTGCCATCCCGTGAAAAGGCGACCGACGAGACCCAATCGGTGTGGCCTTGCAGCTCCCGAAGAACTTTGCCGCTCGCCGAGTCCCATAGGCGCACGGTCTTGTCGTCACTTCCACTGACAATCTGCTTGCCATCCGGTGAAAAAGCCACCGAGTAGACCACGCGTGTGTGGCCTTTCAGCTCCCGAAGAACTTTGCCGCTCGCCGAGTCCCATAGGCGCACGGTCTTGTCGTCACTTCCACTGACAATCTGCTTGCCATCCGGTGAAAAAGCCACCGATTTGACAAAGTCGCGGTGGTCTTCCAGCAGCTGAAGTTGAGCCCCGCTCGTTGCGTCCCACACGCGCGCAATATTATCTTCACTTCCGCTCACAATCCGCTTGCCATCCGGCGAAAAAGCCACCGACCAGACAGGCCCGCCGTGGCCTTTCAGCTCCATCGAGTGGGCGCCGTTCGTCGAGTCGCGCGCGCGGGTTGGGCTGACCGAACGGGAGCGGGTTGGGCTGACCGAGCGGGAGCGGGGGGCACGGTCAGCGCATCCACGAGACTGGTCAGAGTTGGAAGTTGAAGTAGACATGATCTGAACACAAACACACCGCAACTTCACTTCCCGACCTAGCAGCGCCCGTCAATTTGTGACGTGTCAGCGCTTTCTCGACCTCCAGAAAAATCTGCCATTTCTTCATCCTCCGCAAAAAAAAAACTAAGTTTTTTTTTGGGCGGGGGGGGGGGGGGGGAGGAAGGAGGGGGGGGGGGGGGTGGGGGGGGGGGGGGGGGGGTGGTGGGGGGGGGCGGGGGTGGTGGGGG
>Ga0181577_10003766_pt1 | contig 11761 bp, 7 predicted proteins | sample 101ome_21_FD_132468 | JGI IMG/M metagenome (GOLD analysis project Ga0181577, IMG submission 132468) | Coastal salt marsh microbial communities from the Groves Creek Marsh, Skidaway Island, Georgia - 101413BT metaG (megahit assembly) | ecosystem: Environmental > Aquatic > Marine > Intertidal zone...
GTCAAAGAATAAACTGTAGCTGCAAGAGGTGCGTAGGTACTAGATACAGAAGAAGTTGTTGCATAACTTGAAAGGTCTGGAGGAGTATATGTAAATGTTCCTGTGCTGTTATTATAAGCAAGTGACGAAGTGCCTCCAGAAGCATTAGATGCTGAAAAATCACTAAGAGTAATGCTTGCAGAAGCTCCATCCCAGCGCGTTTTGCTACTGTTATAAGTGTAAGTTATGCCATTAACGGTTACTGTTTGACCGTTAGTTGGAGAATCTGGAAAATCATAAGCTGCCATTGTTTATCCTCCTAGGGCCGCTGATGGCGGTGTGAAATTAGCTGTGTATCTAGCAAGACCTTTGGTGATGCGAACGTCAGACATATAACCTCCAAAATAATCCGCACCGGTATATCGACTACCTAGAGTTATTCGCGTAGTACTAGACAAATTTGTAGTATTAGTTATTTGCCACTCTGCTGTGCCATCAATGTATACCGTTATATTATTTGTTCCACTTCCGTTTCTAACATATGCGAAGTGGTACCATTGATTAAGAGAAAGAGTCGTAACGGAGGAGTCATTTACATTTCCGTAGCCAGCATAAAGGCCCGTACCATTATTAAGATATAGGTAGGTAACATCTGTGCCCCCGTTTCTACCATCAAAAATATACTGATAAGCTCCGGTGGAAGTAGTATAAAACCATCCTTCCACGGTAAAGTCCTCCGATCCAAAAGTAAGTAAGTTACTTGTTGGTGTTTGAACGTAATCGCCTGTCCCATCAAAATACATAGACGAAGTTAAATACTTGCTCTGGGTAGTAGATGACTTTACATCTCCATTTAGTGTCAACGTCTTAACTGACTGCGACTTATCAATTATTCCTGCGTTCGTACCGCTAAGAAGCAAAGATGTATTTGTGATTGCTGTTAATGGTGCTGTGGGTGGGGTGAACGCAGACGTATAGACGGCAGTACCGTTAACAAATCTTACATCGCTAATATATCCCGTAAAACTGTCTGAAGCAACACCAGCATCATTGTATGTTCCAAGCCAAACAAGACGGTTTCCATCTGTATATGTGCTTGTCCATGTTCCTTGACTTACGCCATTTAAATAAAATGTGGTGGTGCCGTTGTTATCAACAATTGCAAAATGATACCAATTATCAGCGGCGATTGTAGCTGAAATCCGTGTCGATCCATTGACCCACCAGTTAAGCGTAGTAGCGTTTGAAAAATATAAACTTTCTCTGTTACTAGCATCTATGTAAGATGCCCAAATGTGCTCGTTTCCAGCCGGGGCAGTAGCATAAAACCATCCCTCTATTGTAAAAGCCGTGTTATACAAGTTAAATGTTGAGCTACTAGCGACTTTTAAATAATCTCCAGTCCCATCAAAAGATATTGAGCCACCATGTAAACTTGAGGTATACCTTGAAGAATCATAGGGAGTAAATGTCTCTACTTTCGTGTCGCCATTTACTGTGGGGGTTAGCGAATTAGCTCCACTGTCTGCTATGTAAGGTAAATGACATGATAGTAGTGTTGTAGAATAACCTGTACCGGAAACTGCCGTTAAAGGCTCAGTTGGTACATCAAAACCTGACGAAGAATAAAAGGCTGTACCCTTAATAATACGAACATCACGAACATTGCCTGTAAAATACGCCGTACCTCCTCTATTTACGCCAATTTCTATTCTTTCATTTGTAAAATTAGTGGTTACAGATGCAGTACCTAAAGAAACTCCATCTAAAAAGCCTTGTAAAGTACCTGAATCTCTTTGGTAAACTACGTGATACCATTGTTGATCATTTAAAGTGCCAGTACTTAAAACTCTTGACGATTCAGATCCAGTAGACATAAATTGAAGATTGTTGCCAGTATTGAAACACACTTGCCAGCCAGGAGTAGTATCATGTCCCACTATTGTATCATTTTGAGATTGAGTTCCGTCTCTTTTAAGCCAAAATTCTACTGTAAAATCCTCTGTACCTTCTGCTAAGGATGCATCATCATATCTTATGTAATCCCCCGTTCCATCAAAATAAGTTGAATACCCTCCATGTCGATAAGGACTAAACGTAGTTTGTGTTACATCACCAGTAGCAGTGATCGTATGGCTGTTTGTGGAAGAGTCAGTAAACGAATTGTTAACTGCATCGTTCGCTCCCACAGAAGTAATTAACGCTGTGGTGTAGTTGCTATTCTCAACTATAAATTCTAGCGTAAATTCGCTTACCGCTGTCGCAATATTTACCCCATCACTTGCTCTAAACGTCAGGCTGAACGTGCCCGCGTTAGCCGGGGTGGTGGATGGTGTAATCGTAAATACGTTTGTATTCGACCCAGTACCCTGCGTAACAGTTGCCACGTTGCCAGAGGTATCAGATGCAATACTGTAAATGATTGGAAGTCCTTCAGGATCCGTCGCAGTGATTGTAACGGTCGTAGCAGTACCGTCAGTTGCAAGAGTATAAGCTGAGGATACGCCACTAATACTTGGCGTCGTATTAATCAAAGCAATGTTATACCAACCACTTCCATTCCAAATGTAAAGTCTATTGGTTCCAGTTACTAGTGCTTGATCCCCCGTACTATTACCACTTGTAGGCAAGCTATCTACAGTTGCGTACTCTGTTACTCCTGTAGCTACATATCTTATATCAGAATAATTTGCCATTATCGCTCCATTAATATCCAGCCATTTGTGGTATCATAATATACTAAGCCAAAAGCTGCCCGATCAGTAGAAATTGTTAAATTAGATGCGTCGCCTTGAATATTATGACCATTTCTGGCGATTGTAATGTTATTCGTACTCGCATTTCCTGTTCCATCAATAATTTGTATCTCATCTCCGAGAGCCGCGCTTGCAGGAAGAGTAATAGTAACTGCTGAAGAAGTATCAACTATTATTTTATCTCCAACAGTTGCTGTATATGCCGAAGTCTTTTCTAACCAAGGTGTAGAACTAGTTCCTCCCCCTCCAGTTGGATTTGCTTGTACCCATTGATTTGAGCTCCCATCATTATAATACACATAAGTTTTAAGCGCGTTTGGATCGAACCAAAAATCGCCAGTGCTAGGGCCGCTAGGGGCAGTCTCTGACACCGAGAAACGATGAACGCGATTGTCTAATGCCTGCCAACGTGTTTTTGAAGTACTATAGGTATAAGTAACACCATTGACAGTTACAGTTTGTCCGTTTGTAGGTGAAGCTGGAAAATTATAAGCTGCCATTGTTTATTATCCCTGTAAAGCCTCTGTGGGTGCTGTGAAGTTTGCGGTGTATCTTGCTAGACCTTTTGTGATTCGAACATCACTAAAATATCCTGCAGGCGGATTTGCTCCATCAAATCTTGCACCTAATCTAAATTTAGAGAAAGGACAGGTTATAGCAGAAGTGTAAGAAGCAGAGCCGCTTTCCTCTGTGCCATTCAGGTATGTTCGAAGAGAGGTGCTATCCCTTACAACTGCAACGTGATACCACGTATCTGCGGCAATCGTTGTGCCGCCCGTAGTTCTTACTGCATTAGATGTTAGATTCTTCATAACGCCACTGTTTAACATTATTAATAAACCCGCATCACTATGCCCTGCTCTGCTTTCAAGCAATACCTTTTCTCCGCTAATATTTGTTAAGTACATCCAGAACTCTATAGTAAAGGGTTGAGTTCCAAAATTAAAAAAGTCACTAGTTGTTGGCTCAATATCCAAATAGTCGCCCGTACCATCTAAAGTGATTGACGAGGTCAGATATTTCGTCTGAGTTGTAGACGACTTCACATCTCCAGTTAGTGTCACAGTTTTAACTGATTGAGACCTATCAACTATATCGCCCTCATTAAAATTTAATAGAAGCTTTGTATCCGTAGTTGCACTCAATGGAGCAGTTGGTGGAGTAAAATTACTCGTATATGTAACACTTCCTTTTATGTATCTAAAATCTGAGATTATTTGTCCCATTGACTGACTTGTAGACCAACCCCCACCAATTCTCTTAGGGCCTGAATAGTCAACTACAGCCGCGGAATTCGTAGCATCAGTCCATTGTAATTTTCCGTTTGCATAAAATTTCCATGTATTACTAACCCTAGTAACAGCCATATGCGTCCATATATTTTGCGGGTGTGTGTAGCCTGTACTTTGTAAAAAACTCCAACTGCTACCATTTCCATTTCCTATATGTATGATATTTGTTGTTACTCCAGTTATTATAAAATGCTGACCGCCTGTTCCTCCTGTAGCATAGTAATGGCTCCATCCAGTTGGTGCGGTTCCTGTACGATAACTCCAAAATTCTACTTGAAAATCATCTGAGCCTGGTTCCATTGTTGCGTCATCAGCAATATTTATTGGGTTTACTACACCTTGGTCAAAAGTAACTGATCCTCCTGCATTTGTTATATCTGGGAGATAGTCGTAGGGCCCAAATGGTTGCGTACTTGTATTGCCATTGACAGTTATTGAGTGATCGTTAGTTGAGCCATCAGCGATGTAAGGCAAGTGACAAGTAAGCAAGCTAGTGTTAGTGATTGCTGTGAGACGTTCTGTTGGCGAGGTAAAGGCTGAAGTGTAAACGGCAGTGCCTTTTACAATTCGAGCGTCTGATATATAGCCTGTAAAGGCATTTGCGGCCGCACTTCCGCTACCTCCAATTGTTACAAATGTGTTAGGGCTTACTAAGTTTGTGCTATCAGACGCACTCCCATCCAAAGTCCCATCAATAAAAATTCTTGTTGTACCGCTTTCTCTGCAAATGGCTATGTGAGTCCAAGCGTTAGTTGAAACAGCACCAGAGGAAGTCACAATAGCAGACGAATAATATACGCTTAACAAATTAGTACCGCTTGCTAGGTATATATAAGGAAACGCTGTATTTCCTGTGGACGTCCTACCAAAAATGGTTTGCTGTCCAGAGCCAGTTGGATAGACCCACGCCTCAAATGTGTAATCTCCGGTTCCGAATGTAAACGAATTGTTTGTTTCTGTTACAGTAATTACATCCCCCGTCCCATCAAAATAAGTTGAATACCCGCCAGGACGATATGGACTAAAAGTACTACGTTTATTGTCTGCTATTTTAGTAACTGTTTGACTACTTGAAGAAGAATCAGTATAAGTGTTATTTGTATCATTATTCCCACCTACAGAAGTAATAAGAGCAGTAGTATAGTTGCTATTCTCGATTGTGAATAGAAGCTCAAAGGTTGAGCTTGCCGATGCAATATTAACGCCATCACTGGCCCTAAACACCAAAGTAAAGTTACCCGCATTCGCGGTGTTTGTGCTGGGAGTAATCGTCCACTGATTCGTATTTGCACCAGTGCCTTGAGTGACAGTTGCAATGTTTCCTGATGTATCGCTAACAATGCTGTAAGTAATTGGGAGTCCTTCGGGGTCGGTTGCGGTAACTGTGACAACCGTAGCCGTGCCGTCTGTGGCAAGAGTATACGTGGCGTTTACGCCGCTAATTGAAGGAGTTTGATTGACTATTGCTATAGAATACCACCCCGCATCACTGAAGATGTAGAGCTTGTCGGTAGAATCAACCAGCGCCATCGAGCCTTCAGTGACGCCACTTAAAGGCAAATCATCAATTGTTGCGTATACTTGAACTCCTGAATCTGCAGGTTTCCACTTTTCATCCGTACTATTCCATTGAAGTACTTGTCGATTTGCAGGAGCAGTAGTAGAAGTATCTACATCTGTAAGAGTGTCAATGGCCTGAGTCAGCCCTTGGGGGCTGTCAGACCATACTCCTTGAGTCGAGTCGTAAACATAAGCAATTCCACCGACTGTTACTGTGTCTCCGTTTGTAGGACTGCTTGGAAAATTAACTGCCATTGTTTATCCCTGTAAAGCCGCTGTGGGCGCTGTAAAGTTAGATGTGTATCGGGCTAGACCTTTGGTGACTCTCAAATCTGAGGCATATCCTGTCCATCTTCTACTAGAAGTGGAGTAGTGATTTAAAGTCAGGTATACAGAATCATAATCAAAAGTGTCTGAACCACTTCCTGTCAGCCCACCATCAACAAAGAATCGAATTGTTCCGTTTTCTCTAGCAATAGCAATATGATACCAAGTGTTGTTGCTAAAAGTTGATGAGGTAAAGCCTGTTGTTGGATAGTTAGGATAATAAAGCCACGACCCGTCACCACTTTGCTGCAGCCACAAATTGGTCGTATCGCCAGAATGGCGCATGTCTAGGATGGCTCGGTAATTCGTTCCCCCAGGATTTATATTTGTAAAGTATGCCCACCACTCAATAGTAAAATCTCCAGTACCAAGTGTGCTGGGTAGCTCAGCCTTTAAGAAGTCTGTTTGCGACGCAAAAGACATAGATGAGGTCAGGTACTTAGTTTCAGTTGTCGATGACTTAGCGCTCCCATCCAACGTAACCGCTTTAACTGACTGTGATTTATCGATAATCCCTGCGTTCGTACCCTTAAGAAGCAAAGATGTATTGGTGATTGCTGTTAGGGGGGCTGTGGGTGGGGTAAAGTCAGAAGTGTAAACGGCAGTGCCTTTTACCAGACGAATGTCAGAGATATACCCATTCCACTGATGGGTGCCTGCTCCGTCTACTCCGTACCCAATGTTTAAAGGATCGGTGTTATGAGCATCATAAGACACCGAATTGGTTATATCGCTACCAACCTGCGTACCATTTATAAAGCCTCTAATAGTCGTGCCGCTTCTGGCTATAGCAAGATGGTGCCAAGTGCCTGCGGCGGCAGTGAAAGACCCAAAAGTCACAGTAGTCTGCGATCCGGTGTAGCGGTCTAGCTTTAGAACATTGCCATCGGTATAGACTGCCCAGCCAGAATATATCCCCGATCCGCTAATACCGTTTCCTAGAATTATTGGATATCGAGCTATGGTTCCTGTGTACCAAAACCACATTTCAATAGTGAAATCCCCAGTTCCAAACTCAAATCCATTAGCGACGGGTATGCTCAAATAATCCCCCGTCCCGTCAAAATATATTGATCCACCATTGTCTGTAGCAGAATATGTTTCGTAGTCGTATGGTGCAAATGGTTCTATCTTTGGATCACCACTTACAGTAAGAGCGTGGTGGGTCGATGAAGCATCTTTTAGATATGGTGTTGAGAATAAAAGGTACTTAGTATTAGTTACTGCAGTAAGAGTTTCTGTCGGAACTGTTAAACCCGAGTCTTGGTCGTAAAGGCATGTTCCTTTTACAATTCTAAAATCTTTCAGGAAGCCTGGGCCAAAAGTTTCACCTGCACCCCAGCCAGATCTGCCAATTCTTGCTCCTACGGTACCTCCATAAGTAAAATCAAAATCGCTAGAAATAGTTTTTTTACCTACAAGAGTTCCTGCTTGAAACAATCTAACTACATTAGAACTATCTCTTGAAACAGCAACATGCACCCAAGTGTTTAAAGGTACCTGTGTATAAGTACCTGTTGCAGCAGTACCTGTTTGATTTGCATGTATTTCAGGATTGCCGTTACTAACAGCACTAGTTACACAAAGTACCCCAGCTACTCCAGGACCTCCAGTAATACCAGTATCATTACCAATAGAAATATAAGGAGCAGAAGTATACGAACCACTATTTGGAGCTATTACTCTTTGAACAGTTCGATTGTGGGAGCTACCTGGAAGATATACCCAAAACTCAATAGTAAATTCACCATCTAAGTCAAAGTCAGCATTATTGGGGCTGTCAATCCAATCGCCAGTTCCATCAAACTGCATTGAATAGCCGCCATGTCGATACGGACTAAAAGTGCTCTGCGTTGCATCTCCATTTGCAGTAATTGTATGACTGTTTGTGCTTGAATCTACAAAGTCATTGTTATCAGCATTATTAGCACCAACTGATGTAATCAAAGCAGTCGTATAGTTGCTGTTTTGTACCTGAAATGCCAAAGTAAACTCAGAAATCGCTGTAGCAATATTGACACCGTCACTTGCTCTAAACGTCAGGCTGAACGTGCCTGCATTTGCATCATTCGTTGAAGGAGTAATCGTAAATACGTTGGTGTTTGCGCCCGTTCCCTGCGTGACAGTTGCAATATTTCCAGAAGTATCACTTGCAATACTGTAAGTAATTGGAATGCCTTCAGCATCTGTCGCAGTAATCGTCACAGTTGTAGCCGTGCCATCAGTTTCAAGAGTATAAGCGGAAGATGCTCCGCTAATGCTCGGAGTCGTATTAATCAGCGCGATATTGTACCACCCGGTGCCGTTCCAAAGATATAATCGACTTGTAGAACTTACAAATGCTTGAGCACCCGTTTCGACTCCTGAGAGTGGAAGATCATCAATAGAAGAATATACTGTAGTCCCTGCTGAAGATGCTGCAGGATTTGTTTGTACCCACTGATTTGAATCCCCATCATTGTAGTAAACATAAGTTTCAAGAGTACTGGGATCAAACCATAAATTACCAGAACCCGGGTTACTTGGCGCAGTTTCTTGTACTAATGCACCTGAAGAACCTGAAGGATTTGCTTTAACCCATTGGGACGAAGAGCCATCATTATAGTAAACATACAAACGTAAAGTAGTTGTATCGTACCAAAGATCCCCGGCTGAAGGAGATGAAGGTGCTGTATCTGAAGAAGTTACAGATGCACCACTTGCCCCGCCCGCTGCTGTGGTTTTCCAAGCTCCTGATGTAGAATTATAAGTATAAGTTACATTACTTATTGTAACTGTATCACCATTGCTTGGACTATTTGGGAAATTATAAGCCATAATTAATTACTCAAAGTCCATGTACCACTTGATTCATTCCAGTAGTACTCTTGCCCATCACTTGGGTATGGTATTGGGGCTTCCCATTGGCACGTTGTCTCATTTAAAACCCAGCTTGCAAAAGGTTTAGGTGGTATAAACGCATCTTTTTCAGAATCATAAGTAAATCCTTGTCCTGCAAAGTTCTTACGTATACTTCCGCTATAACTGGTCTGCATCCAAGTACCTCCGAATAAATTTCGGCAAAAATCAGCGCCAAGAGACTCTTGTTCGACGCCATCACTATTAAGTAGCTCCTCGTTGTTCACAACAATTACGCGAAGAACTGTGTTGTCTAATCCAATTTCTGCAAAATGTGCCATTAGAATGTAATACTCCCTGATCCTGTAAAGGTATAAATATTATAGGAGCTGTCCGTAGTAACGGTTGGCGATCCAGTAGTTGCAGATGCAGTTGTGGTGGTTCGTATTATTACTGCGCCATCTGCTCCGGCCCCTCCTGCCGCGGTGCCGCCTGCGCCGCCCCCACCACCGCCGCCAATGCACACAGCGTCACTGCCCGAGCTTGCTCCACCGCCTAAAGCGCTAGACGCGTTGTCTCCACCCTCGCCTCCTTGAGAATACAAAGTAGACGTTCCGGTTATGCTGTTGTTAACTCCTGCGCCGCGAGTGCCGCCTGCTTGACTAGCGGCGTCGCCACCTGCGCCACCTGCGCCACCGCCTCCACCGCCTGCGCTTGACGATCCGCTATCAAAGCAATAGCCGCCTTCATTGCCCTGTCCGGATGTACCAGATGCACCAGCTATAATCGTTCCTGTCTTGTCTGCCGCAGAGCCGCCACCAGAACCACCTGAATTACCCGACGCATAGGTAACACTACCCCTACCTCCACCACCTCCGCCGCCGGTGGCTGTAAGCCCATTAAACGACGAGTCGCCCCCGTTAACGCCTTTGTAGCCCCCAATACCTGAAGCATACGTGCCGCCCGCACCTCCTGCGCCTACAACGATGTTATAGGTTCCAGAAAGTGTTGATGCGCCGTTGGTTCCGTCGATAAATCCGCCTGCGCCTCCTCCTCCACCATAGGAACTGCCACCTCCGCCACCCCCTGCCACTATAAGGTAGGTAACGCTAGTGCCTGCGGTAGGCCACGAACTCGAACCTTTCTCGTTAAACTGCTGGGCAAGGGAAAACACGCCGCTAGCCGATTCAGAGCTAACGGAACGCTTCTTCCCTTTTACGCCTGAATTTCCTGCCACTTAGCTAAGCTCCTCGTAAGAGCAAACCGCTTCTAGATCTGACGCCGCATTTGCAGTCAATCGCAAGTCGTCGCCCTCCTCTAGATAAATAGCCTTTGAAATCACATCCAGTGTGGCATCTGCAGGAACCACAACCGTTTTGGCTATGTGATAAGCGGTGGACGACCTATAAAGGTCTACATTGATCTCAGCATTATTCGTGCCATCCACGTTAGAGATATACAGCGCGTTGATTTTGATTACTTTTCCAGAACTTGCAGAATTTGATACAATTGCTGTAGCACTGGTTCCAACGGCCTGCACTGCCGTTTTAGCTGTAAGAGTCGCAACATTTACAATATTAGGCGCTGCCATTATTTATCCTCCAAAAAACATATTCAAAGCAATAATGTTTGAATTACTTGCATCACTCGCACTAGAGCCGGCTCCGCTGGGATTTGTTTGTACCCATTGAGTCGAATCTCCATCATTATAAGATACATAAAGTATGAGCCCAGTTGACTCAAACCATAAATCACCAGCACTTGGGCTGCTCGGTGCACTATCTGAAATTGTAACAGAGGCTCCACCTCCACCGCCAGACTGAGCAACCCAGTCATAATCTGAGCCAGTCCAGCTTAAAACTTGGTTAGCGGTTGCAGTGCTAGTATTTAAATGTGTATCAACACTGCTATCGCTGTAACTACCTCCAGATGGAGAAGCTGCGTCCCATCGACTATTGGCGTTATCCCATGTAAGTACTTGACCATCTGTAGGGGTCATAGTATTTACATCGGAAAGATCTTCTATGCTTTGAGCAGTAATACCTGTAAGATAGCTAGAAAGATCTGGTGGGGTATACGTAAATACTCCGTTTGAATATGAGAGTGCCGCTGTACCTGCTGAGTTTGTAGTTACTGAAAAATCAGAAAGATCTACAGTTGAGTCCAAGATATAAATTGTGCCTGCCATTGCACTGTGTGCAGAACAGTTATAATATAAAGTATCCGGAGCATCCATCTGTACAGCGAGAGTAACTGTGCCAGTTTCAGCACCATTATTTGTTACTCCATCGCTGTAAGCATTTCCAGTTCCTGTTCCACTTACCGTTTTAATATAGAACGGGTGCCCAGAAGCATTTACAACAAACTCGTATGTTTGACCTCGAGTTAAATATAAAGTTGGATTTGAGTCTGAAGAAGTACCAGAGCCTGTAAATACGTAGGCACTGGAGCTGCTGTTAACTATACTAAATCTGCCAGCAACAGGGTCTGAATTAACCCATGCACTTCCGTTATATCGAAGTAGCTCTCCTGCTGCTGCGCTTGTAATTGTTACATCAGAAAGACTTCCAATATTCTCGCCAGTAATACCAGTAAGATAGGTTCCTAAGTCACTGATTTGACTTTCGGTAATTGAAAGTGCTGCTTGGTGTTGTGTAACACTACTCTGTGTAATGTTTGCATTGGGTACATTAGCCCATGTAACAGCAGAGGTTAAATCATTAGTCTCTGCAGTCAGATAGCTAGAAAGGTCTGGTGGAGTAAAAGTAAATACTCCATTTGAGTATGAAAGAGCCGCTGTACCTGCTGAGTTTGTAGTTACACTTAGATCTGCTGGCTGTAATGCACTATCTGCTAAAGCACCTTGAGCACTAGTAGCTGCATCAGTAATGCCATAACCTGCTAGTGTAGTAGGTTTACTTGTAAGTGCAGCAAATGTACCATCAAAGTCTGCAACAATTGTAATGTCGCCTTCTGCATTTGAGCTGGTGCTAATACCTGTTCCGCCTA
>Ga0181577_10003767_pt1 | contig 11761 bp, 10 predicted proteins | sample 101ome_21_FD_132468 | JGI IMG/M metagenome (GOLD analysis project Ga0181577, IMG submission 132468) | Coastal salt marsh microbial communities from the Groves Creek Marsh, Skidaway Island, Georgia - 101413BT metaG (megahit assembly) | ecosystem: Environmental > Aquatic > Marine > Intertidal...
CGATCTCGACGATCCGCTCACTGGCGTTGTTGGCGTCGTCGCCTTGAGCATCGAGCAGTGCCGAACGGTCACGCGCGGCCTCGCGCTCAGCCCGGGCGGTATCTGCGCGCGCTATCGCTGCCTCGGTGCCGTGCTCATTGATGAACTCCGCCCCTTCCACCAAGGCATCAACCATCTCGTCTTCGGCCACCACCGCCACATTTCGGCCCTTCACAAACAGGTGGCCCCGCTTGTTACCGGCCGCAATACCCAAGTCGGCCTCTCGTGCTTCGCCCGGCCCATTCACCACACAACCCATGACCGCCACCTGCAACGGCAATTGTCGCTCCCCGAATGCGTCCATTGCGCGGGCCGCCACATCGATCACATCGATTTCGGCACGCCCACATGATGGACACGCAATGAGGTCAACGTTGCGGCGCTCACGAAGCCCCAACGACTCGAGAAGTTGTCGGCCCGCACGCGCCTCTTCCACCGGGTCGGCGGTTAAGGAATACCTGATGGTGTCGCCAATGCCCTCCATCAACAGGGTGGCAATACCAGCCGTGGCTTTCACCAAACCTGCAGGCGGTGGCCCTGCTTCGGTCACACCGAGATGCAACGGATGATTGGTCACCTCAGCGAGTTGGCGATAGGCCTCGACCATCAGCGGCACACTCGATGCCTTCACCGAAATCTTCACCATCGAGAAATCGACCTGCTCGAAGTACTCCAGTTCACGTTGAGCTGACTCGACCATGGCTGCGGGCGTCGCACCGCCATGGCGGTCATACAGATCCGGGTCGAGTGAGCCAGCGTTCACCCCGATCCGAATAGGAACGCCACGGTCGCGAGCCTCACCTGCCACCGCCTTGATGTGCTCCGGTTTGCGAATATTGCCCGGGTTCAAACGCAATCCGTGCACGCCTGCCTCAAGAGCTGCCAACGCCATCTTGTACTGATGGTGAATATCGGCGATGACCGGAATCGGTGATCGCGGGACGATTTGGGCCAAACCCACGGCCGCGTCAGCGTCATTACATGTGCAGCGCACGATGTCGCATCCGGCGGCAGCCAGGGCGTAAATCTGTTGCAGGGTTGCGTCAACATCAGCGGTTTTGGTGACCGTCATCGACTGCACCGTGATGGGCGCATCGCCGCCCACCGGCACCGACCCCACCATGATCTGTCGCGTCGGCCGGCGCTCGCTTGCCCACTCAGTGACCTGCATGTTCGTCCACTCTCTTTCAGGTGTTCTGGCCGCTTATCCCACAGGCCGCACGATGTCGAGGTACAGCCCCGACATAAACAAGAACATCAACACCGTCACCACCGCCATCGTCAACGGGGCAAGCCGATCCATGTCGGCGTAGTACCGCCGCCCGCTACGCCCCTCACGTACGCGTTCGTATATCGCGACCGCTGCATGGCCTCCATCGAGCGGCAAGAGGGGAAACAGATTGAACACGCCAACAAACACGTTGAGCAGTGCCAACATCTCCAGTACCCCGGTGAAGCCAGCAGAGTCGCCGATGTCGTCGCTGACCGAGGTGATACCCACAAGCGTTGTCGGGCGCGTGGACAAGTCAGTGGTTGTTCCGGCGAGATGGCCAACAATGTTTGTGGGGTCGAGGACACGAATGACCCCGCTGATCGATGCACCGGTCTGATCGACGAGCGAGCCCGCCGCATGCCATGGGGAGGACCACCACGTACGCGTTGTGGCCTCGACCACGGGCCGGGCCGACACCCCGAGGAAAGCCGCATCACTACTTCCACCGACGAGATCGAGCGACGCCAACGTGACGCTCAACGACACCACGGCGTCGTCGCGCATCACCACCACATCCACGGTGTCACCCGGATCGTGTGCAGTCACCGCTGCCGATAAACCATCAGTGGCGGTCACGGGAACACCACCGATCGCAAGAATCTCGTCGTCGGGCAGCACCCCTGCACGTGCCGCTGGGGTCCCCTCCGACACCGCCACCACGCGAGCGGCATCGACGGGCTGGGTCTGACCGGACGTGGCGTAGACCACCGACAAGATGACAATAGCGACGATGAAATGGGCGATCGATCCGGCACAGATCACCAACATGCGCGCCCCGAATGACTTCGACCGGTATGTGCACCCCTGATCGGCCTCGTCGACCTCTTCGCCCGCGTGCATGCCAATGATGCGAACAAACGCGCCCAACGGCAGCGCCCGCACGCCGTACTCGGTGTCGCCGCGCCGCACGCTCCACACCCGTGGGCCGAACCCGATGAAGAACTGTGTTGCCTTCATCCCTGTCAGTCGTGCAGTGGAGAAATGGCCAAGTTCGTGCAACAAAATCGAGATCAGTAGCCCCACCGCAAACACGAACCACCAGACGCTGAAGACCGCGAGGACACCCACAAGACCCGCGACGGCCATCACACCGACAAGCCCCCGCACACCGCCAACCGGTTCGCCATCGTCGAGCGAGCCCCCGGCCAACGCGGTCCGCGACAACGAGCGCTCAGCATCGTGAGCGGTTGGGGCCGGCCACGAGTTCTGCCTCGAGTCGGAAGGGGGATGTTTCTCGCTCATCTGCACCGGTGTGTGATCGTGACGTGGCCGACGCCGGTCACGCTGCCATGGTCGCGACTACCGCTGACGCAGCGGCGCGACCTCGGCGATCGGCATCGATCACATCGGTAACGGTACCCGGCATCGACGTGTCGTGCGCGTCGAGCACAGCAGCAACAACATCGGCAATCATCGGCCACCGCAGACGACCGTCAAGGAACGCGTCAACGGCCACCTCATTGGCTGCAGAGAGAACTGCTGGGGTGTCGCCACCAGCGCGACCCGCAGCAATTGCAAGATCGAGACATCGGAATGTCGCACGGTCCGGAACCTCAAAGGACAACGCGCCAATCTGTGCCCAGTCGATACGCCCAAATGGGGTGCGCGCCCGCGCTGGCCACGCCAAGGCGTAGGCAATCGGCAACCGCATATCAGGCAGCGAAAGTTGAGCGATCGTCGACGCATCGCTGAATTCCACCATCGAGTGCACCACCGACTGGGGGTGAACCACCACATCGATCTCGTCGTATGACACCCCGAACAGTTCGTGCGCCTCAATCACCTCAAGGCCCTTATTCATGAGCGTTGACGAGTCGACCGTGATCTTCGGTCCCATTGCCCACGTTGGATGCGCCAACGCTTCCTCTCGCCCGACATGAGCTAAATCAACAAGCGATCGCCCGCGGAACGGACCACCGGAAGCGGTCAGCACTAACCGGGCGACCTCGACGTCGGCATCGGCACTGGAGCGAAGACACTGATGCAGCGCGCTGTGCTCGGAATCCACGGGGATGAGTTCGGCACCAGGCGTGGCGCGCAGCGGCTGAACCACCGGGCCGGCCGCAATCAAACTCTCTTTATTCGCAAGGGCCAAACGACGGCCGGCCGCCAACGTTGCCACCGTGATATCCAGACCCGCAAAACCCACAACACCGTTCACCACGACATCGACCTCTGCACACACCGGAGCGAGGTCGTCAACAACATCGACATGGCTGCAGCCGGCTGCTCTCAACAGTTCCGGCGCCTGCGCGCGCGCCGCTGGGTCGGACACCGCAATGACCCGTGCACCCGTCGCTGCAACGACATCAACCGCTTCACGAACCGACGATCCAACCGATACCGCATCGATGCGGAACCGCTCGGGGTCAGCGGCGACAACCTCGACGGTCTGACGGCCGATCGAACCCGTGCAGCCAGCAAGAGCGACCGAGACGGTCACGAGGCCCAGGGCTCGAGGATCAACGTGAGGTAGTAGACCGCCGGCAACGTCAACAAGAAGCCGTCAAACCGGTCGAGCACCCCGCCATGTCCTTTCACCAGCGACCCGAAGTCCTTCATGCCCAAGTTCCGCTTGAACATCGACTCGACCAGGTCCCCCACCGGCGCAGTGATCGACACCACGACCGCGAGCGCCAAGAGATGGCCAGTGCTATCCCAGGTGCTGTTCCACCCTCCGATACCCACCACTACAAGGGCAACCACCGTCATCAGGCCCCCACCGATGAAACCCTCAACGGTTTTCGAGGGGCTAATCCACGACCGCAACGGTGTACGTCCTGCTGCAGAACCAACGAATAGCGCACCCACATCATTGGCCACCACTGCTAAGGCCAACATGAACAACGTGTCGGTGCCGGTGTCGGCACGCAGAACCTCGCCGGTGGTAGAGAACCGCAAAATGAGGCCGGCATAGGCCCCTGCAAGGCCAATCCACACCGTTGGCAGCGTGGTGATCGAGATATTCGGCAGTGGGCCGATATCGATCGATCGTGACCCAATATAGGTACCGGCGGTGGCACCAAAACCCAGCAGCAGCACCAAAGGAAGCGTGCCGTCACCCAACCAGTAGGCGGCCAGCGGAGCTGTCACACAGGTGACAATGCCCGGGACAACCGCGGGGCGGTAACCGCGTTCGGTGACCTTGTCGTAGAACTCAACCGCTCCAAGGCCCAAAATGAGCGCCACGAAGGCCGCCACCGACCAGGTACGCCACATCAACGCGCCAACAAAAACCAGCACCAGCACAAGGCCGACCGCGGTCGCCACCGGCAGATCGCGACCGGTACCGCTCGGCGCCGTCCCCGGAACCGGCTCCGGGGCCCGACGCCCTGCACGGCGCTGCGGCCGGCGAGTCGCACCAGAGGGATCGGCGGACCGCCGCTCGATACCCGACGGATCGGTCCCGATCACAATTCGTGACGGTTCGGTAGCCACGGTCTCGCCAGTAACCCGACCTGAGTCCACCGGAACTCCGTCAGGTGAGTCATCACTCCACACCGGCTGCTCGGCGGTGAACGAGGCCCACAGTTCGTCCTCGCTGCGCGACGCTGCAGGCGTCGGGTCGATAACCGGGCTCACCCCCGTGGTATCGGAGGGCCGTGTCACCTCGCCAGTGGGTGGTTCACTCCAATGTGGCATCGGTCCTGATTCATCATCGAAGGCCAACGCCGGAGGTGCTGTTGGCACATCCTCGGCATGTCGCACCCGTTCAGCGAAGCGATCGAAGTCTGCGTCGAGAGCCGCGTCGAGAACATCGTTGTCGACGGTGTCGGCCTCGCCAGCAGCACGCTCGGCTTCGGCATCGTCGCGGTGCTCACGGCCAGGATCGGTTGGGTCGCCAAACAGCGATCCTTCATCTCCGTACCGGTCGTTCATCTGTGTACCCCCTCCATCGGTCGGTACCTACTTTCGGTGCCCGCGCAGCGGTCACACCTCGAGTAGTTCGGTCTCCTTGCGCCCAAGGGCAGCATCGATGCGATCGACATGTTCTGACGTGGAACGGTCAAGTTCCTTCTCGGCTCGTTCCAGTTCGTCAGCGGAGATGTCGCCGTCTTTCTCCGCAGCTTCAAGGGTCTTGCGGGCATCGCGACGGACGTTGCGCACCGCGACACGGCCATCTTCTGCCATTTGCTTCGCCACTCTGACGTAATCACGTCGACGTTCTTCGGTGAGCGCAGGGAAGTTCAACCGGATGACAACACCATCGTTGTTAGGCGACACGCCAAGATCGGAGTCGCGAATGGCTTTCTCCACCGCACCGAGCGCAGCCCGGTCGTGCGGCTTGATCAGTAACTGGCGAGCTTCAGGAACCTGAATCGACACCAACTGCTGCATCGGCACTGGGGCCCCGTAGTACTCAACGAGAAGATGTTCCACCAACGCCGGGGCTGCACGACCTGTACGCACCGTGGCAAATTGGCTCTGCACGTGGACAACTGCTTTGTCCATCTTGTCCATCGCCTCGAGCAGAGTCTCATCGATCACTCGAACAGCGTACCCACCATGGGGTCCCCGACGGTGGAGATACCGGACACGCTGCTGAGGCGGCGTGTATCGACGACGGCCGCTATGCCGGTCGCGTCGGGGTGCGCTGCCGGTCGCGTCGGGGCGCGGTGCGCGATGATCAGACGTCGTGGACCATGGTGCCCACCTGTTCACCGGCCAGAATCGCGCGCAGCGACCCGCGAGTGGACATGTCAAACACCACGATGGGGATCTGGTTGTCGCGACAGAACGCGATCGCAGTCGCATCCATCACCTTGAGGTCTTTGGTCATGACCTCCATGTAATCGACCTCGTCATACTTCACGGCGTCGTCGTTGACCCGTGGATCAGCGTCATAGACGCCGTCCACCCCGGAGTGGGTGCCCTTCAGCAACGCGTCGGCCTCGATCTCGGCGGCCCGCAACGCCGCGGCGGTATCTGTGGTGAAGAAGGGATTTCCCGTGCCCGCAGCAAAGATCACCACACGGCCCTTCTCCAGATGCCTCACGGCGCGACGCCTGATGTATTGCTCGGCGATTCGCGGCATCTCGATCGCCGTCTGGACCCGGGTGGGCTGACCCTTGCGTTCGAGCGCATCCTGCAACGCAAGGGCGTTCATGACCGTGCCCAACATGCCGATGTGGTCGCTCTGGGTCGGGTCCATGCCCTCCATCGCGCCAGTACGTCCACGCCAGAAGTTGCCACCCCCAACAACAACCGCAACATCGACACCCATGTTTTGGCGGAGGTCAATGATCTCCGCTGCGGTTGCATCCAAGGTTGGGCCGTCGAGCCCTCGCCCTTCGGGGCCAGCTAACGCCTCACCCGATGGTTTGAAGACGATGCGCCGCCAACGAGGTGTGGTGGTCATCGTCGTTCGCTCCTCAGCCGATCTCAACCTGGGCGTAGCGGACGATCTCGGCGGAGCCGACGATGTCGCTGATGCTCTTCTTGTCGTCTTTAGCGAACGGTTGCTCGTACAGCACGATGTCTTTGAAGAAACCGCCAATCCGACCCTCGACGATCTTGGCAATCGCCTGTTCCGGCTTGCCTTCGTTGCGGGTGATCGTTTCGAGAGTGGCGCGTTCGGCCTCGATGACCTCGGCGGGAACGTCGTCACGACGCAGGTACGACGGGCGAGCAAATGCGATGTGCACCGCAAGGTCGTGAGCCAGCTCGGCATCACCACCGGCGACTTCCACCAACACGCCGTTCACTCCGCGGCCACCTTGGATGTGCTGATAGTGACCGATCACGTTGCCGTCGGCAGCCACCATGTGTTCGACACGGCCGAGTTCAATCTTTTCCTTGAGGGTGATTTTCAACTCCTCGAGGTCAGCATCGTCGGCGCTCACGGCGTCGGCTCCACCGGCCAGAACAGCGGCGAGCATCTTCTCTGCGGCTTCCTTGAACTGGTCAGAACCAGCAACGAAGTCGGTTTCACACTTCAACTGCACGATGGCGGCAGTGTTGCCCTCGACAGCGAGTGCGACGACACCTTGGTCGTTCTCGCGGTCATCGCGCTTGGCTGAAGCAGCCAAGCCCTTCTCGCGAAGGAACTGCTTGGCGGCCTCCATATCACCGTCATGTTCGGTGAGGGCCTTCTTGCAATCCATCATTCCGGCGCCGGTGGCTTCACGCAGCGCTTTGACGTCTTGTGCGGTGAATGACATCGGTTCTCCTCAGGTCAGCTTTCGTCGGCGGTCTCGGTGGCTGGCGCGTCCTCGGAAACAGCCTCCGCAGCAGCGGCTGGTGCTTCGTCGGCGTCGGCTGCAGCCTTCTTGGCTGCGAGCCGTGCCTCGCGCTCGGCCTGGGCCTTCGCGGCAGCTGCGCGCGCATCGGCCTGTGCCTTCTCGAACGCTGCCGCATCTTCGGGGCTGCGCTCGGGGGGTGCAGGAATTGCCGGCTCAGCGGACGGACGACGCGATGCGATGTACCGGCCCTCGAGAACAGCCTCAGCGATCACGTTGGTGAACAACGCGTTGGCGCGAATGGCATCGTCGTTGCCCGGAATTGGGTACTGAATAACGTCAGGGTCGACGTTGGTGTCGACGACAGCAACGACCGGAATACCGAGTTTGTTGGCTTCGGTGACAGCAATGTGCTCTTTCACGGTGTCGAGAACGAAGACGGCGTCGGGAGCCTTCTTCATGTCGCGAAGACCGCCAAGGTTGCGCTGCAACTTGGTGAGTTCACGATCGAGCAGCAGGGCTTCTTTCTTGATCATGAGGTCGAATTCGCTAATGGACTTCTGACGCTCGAGTTCAAGCATTTTGTTGACACGCACCGAGATGGTGGAGAAGTTGGTGAGCATTCCACCCAACCAACGCTCGTTGACATATGGCATGCCACAGCGATCAGCTGAGGTGCGAATGGGATCTTGGGCTTGCTTTTTGGTTCCGACGAACAACACGGTGCCACCATCGGCAACCAGGTCGCGGAGGAAGCCGTACGCGGTCTCGATCCGAGCAAGGGTTTGGTCGAGGTCGATGACGTAGATGCCGTTGCGCTCACCGAAGATAAAGCGTCGCATCTTGGGGTTCCAGCGACGGGTCTGGTGCCCGAAGTGGGCGCCGGCCTCGATCATCTGGCGCATGCTGATAACAGCCATGGTGTGTCTCCTGTTCTGCGGTTGCCCGACCGGCCCGGGCGCCGTAGCGACCGCAGGTGGACCGGTGGTTGTCTCTGATGGTTACTGGTTATGCGCCCAAGGGCACTGTGCCCTCGCGAGGCACCCCTGCGATGCTATCGACTCCGCGACCCGGTCGGACACGGACGTGTGGCGCAGTCGTGGCTGATCACCGGCACAGTTGGCGGCGCTGGGCGGGTGAAGCCCGCGAGCCATCGTCGGGTACCACGCGTGCACGATATGCACTATCCGACAGCCATCGTGAGGGGTCGACATAGTCAACGCCACGTCGCACACCGAGGTGTACCGGGCCAGTTGCGATACCGATAGCCATTCCCGTTGTTACCCGTTGACCGTCGGCAACATCGCTGACGACCGACCCAATCGACACTCTCAACTGGTCGTCGGTGGTCAGCACCACCCAGTGCGTACCTGCTACAACACCCACCCACGCCACCGTGCCCGCCGTTGGTGACCGCACAACATCACCAGGAACAGAGCCGTACTCAACCCCGCGGTTCCCTGAGCACCATGTGCAAGTTGGGGCCCGGAACGGGTCCACAACCGGAGATGTCACAGGTGCTGCCCAACAGGTCGCATCACCCCACGTTGCCGCACTCGATCGCACCACATGGTGACGTGTTGACACGACTCCTGTCACGACAGCACCGACAATCGTTATCGCCATGACCCATCGCGCATAACGCGTGAGCCAGCAGGGTCGGCGCAGCGCCATCGCCACACCCTTGCACCAGCGGCCATAGTCGCCTCACCGACGAGGCGCTGTCTGGGCCACATGTGCTCAGAGCAGATCGCGGGTGCGCAGACGCGCTCGCAACGCAAGCACGGCACGAGTGTGGATTTGCGATACCCGTGACTCGGTCACGCCAAGGACCTCGCCAATCTCGGCAAGGGTCAGTCCTTCGTCGTAGTACAAGCCAAGAACAAAACGTTCCCGGTCCGCGAGTTCACCGATCCCGGCGCGCACCGCATCACGGAGTTCGCTCTCTTCCATCTCGGCCGACGGGGTACGTTCGCCATCGCGATCGACCGACTGCGGTTCCGCACCGGCCGCCACCGCACGATCGAGAGGTCCGACCGTTGTCGATGCCACCGCCGACAACCACTCGGCCAACTCATCGAGGCCAATGCCAAGGCGCTCCGCAAGTTCGCCATCGGCAGGGGACCGCCCCTCATCGTGTTCAAAACTGGCGATGGCTGACTCGATACGGCGAGCCTTAGAACGCACCGATCGGGGGACCCAGTCGAGTTGACGCAGCCCGTCATACACAGCGCCTCGGATACGTGGCGCGGCAAAGGTTTCAAATCGCACACCATGAGTGGGATCGAATCTGTCGAGAGCATCCATCAGGCCGAACACCCCGTAGGACACCAAGTCGCCACCATCGACGCTTGAGGGCAGACCGGCACCAACACGACCCGCGACGAATTTCACCAGCGGCGAATAATGCACGATCAAGTGATCGCGGCTGGCTACCGCGCGGCGGCGCTGCCAGCGATCCCAATGAAGGGCCAACTCCGCATCAGCATCGGCAAGACCGCGGCGCTGTCCGGCCGGCGGTGGTGGCGGTGGGGTCATGCGCGCGGATGGGCATCGCGGTACGCGCTCATGAGCCGCTCTCTGCTCACGTGGGTGTACCGCTGGGTGGTGGAGACATCGGAGTGTCCAAGCAACTCCTGGACTGCCCGCAGGTCGGCGCCTCCATCGAGCAGATGGGTGGCAAAGGTGTGCCGAAGGGCATGCGGGTGTGTGGGCGTCGCGCACCGGCGGTCGAGAATTCGGCGCACATCTCGAGGCGTGAGGTTGTGACCACGCTCATTACCAAAGAGTTGATCGCCCAACTCTGGCGGCACGACCTCATGTCGAAGACCTAACCAGTTGCGCACCGCATCAGTCGCCGGTTGCCCAAGTGGAACCCGACGCTGTTTCGACCCCTTGCCCCATACCCGCAGCGCACCACTCGTGAGGTCGACATCGCCGGTCACAAGCCCACACACTTCCGATACGCGTAAGCCCGATCCGTAGAGAATCTCGCATACCGCGAGATCACGGCGGTATCTCCACTCAGGCTCGTCAGGGTCAGGCGCAGCGAACAGCGACTCGAGATCGCGCGCATCGAGAATACGGGGAAGGCGGCCATCGTCTGAGCCCACCTGAACACCCAAGGTCGGATCGACGGTTGCCATCTCGTGACGCACGGCCCACCCGAAGTAACGGCGCAGGGCGGCAACTTTACGCGCGATGGAGCGACGCGCATATTGGCGTGTGGTCAAGTTGGCGATGTACCGACGCACGGCAACCCGTGTGACGTCAGCGGGGCTATCCATGCCGAGTCGCTCCACCCAGATGGCAAAAAGTCGAATATCGCTGAGATACGCCTCCACCGACCGATCGGCAAGCGAGGTCAACGAGTCAGCGAAGTCGGCCGTTCCCCATCGTGTGTCAACGGCGACAACGGCTGACGTGGCGTCATCGGACGCGTCAACGACGTCGGCACCACTGTGCCCATCGACAGCCATGTGCCCGAGGGTATTCGCTCATGGGTGGTGCTGTCCGGACAGTCGCGACGTGGCGATCTCGAACCATCCGCACTCCTCGGCCAACACACCCGCCGCGCAGAGTTGCCCGACGACCAACGCCACCCGTGCAACCGATAGCCCAGTGGCCTCCACGAGCCCATCGAGAGTGCACGGTTCCACCCCAACGAGGTGCGCCACCGCGCGATGATCCAGCGTTGAGTCGTCGGTGCCCAACAGTTCGTCGCTGTCGGCATTCTCAGTCGGGGCTGAGGTGACGGCCGGTATCGGGGGTGTGAGATCGAGGGCGGTCAGGACATCACCAACACAGGTCACCACTCCGGCGCCATCGCGCAGAAGCAAATTGGTGCCCTCGGCCGCGGGCGAATGCGCCGAACCTGGCACCACCATGACATCGACTCCGCGATCGAGTGCGGCCCGCGCCGTAATGAGGCTGCCACCTGTGATGCGTGACTCGACGACCACGACCACATCGGACAACCCGGCGATGATGCGATTGCGCAGCGGAAACCGCCACGGTTCAGGTCCAACCCCAGGGGGCCATTCTGAGATGACCAGATGGTCGCAACACATCTGATCGAACAATGCCTGGTGCCGACGCGGATAGCACTGGTCGAGCCCGTGGCCGACGACGGCCACAGCACATGTGGCCGCCTCGACCGCTCCGCGGTGTGCCGCACCGTCGATGCCCAGCGCAAGCCCCGACACCACGCTGACACCGGCGTTGGCAAGAGCCCGACGGAGTTCGGTTGCCGTCGCACGACCCGCTGCCG
>Ga0181577_10003769_pt1 | contig 11759 bp, 12 predicted proteins | sample 101ome_21_FD_132468 | JGI IMG/M metagenome (GOLD analysis project Ga0181577, IMG submission 132468) | Coastal salt marsh microbial communities from the Groves Creek Marsh, Skidaway Island, Georgia - 101413BT metaG (megahit assembly) | ecosystem: Environmental > Aquatic > Marine > Intertidal...
GCCTCACCAAAGGTAATAGGGACCTCAAGACGAAGGTTGTCACCATCGCGACCAAAAATCTGGTGTTTGGGAACACCGACGGTGATGATCACATCGCCAGGTTTTCCGCCATCGGGGCTGGGGTGACCTTTTCCCCGGATGCGGATTTTCTGACCGTCTTTCACCCCAGCAGGACCTCGAGCGGTGATTTTTTTCCAACCCGGTCCCTCCAGTGAAATCTCTGATCACTTGCGGGCGGTGGGAAGCTCCAAGGTCACCCGGGAGATCACATCGCGACCCTTGGTGGGCTCGCGATACCCCGAGAATCCGCCTTGCCCACCGCCGAACAACCCAGAGAACAGGTCGCCAAAATCAGCGCTCTGAGCACCACGAGGTGCGCCGCCGAACATTCCGCCGAAAACGTCATCGAACCCGCCTGGTCCACCACCCGCGGTGAACCGTGGACGGCCCGCCTGCATGGCACGAATCTGGTCGTACTCAGCGCGCTGCTGTTCATCCGAGAGCACCGAGTAGGCCTCAGAGATTTCCTTGAAGCGGGCTTCCGCGGCCCCATCCCCCGGATTGGAATCGGGGTGGAATTGTCGAGCCAGCGAACGATAGGTCTTCTTGATGTCTGACACGCTGGCATCTTTCGACACCCCGAGTACCTGATAGAAATCCTTTTCTAACCAATCCTGGCTCGCCATTACCCCACCTCCCTACTCGTCCGCTGGAACCTTCACCGCAACTTTGGCGGCACGGATGAGACGCTCACCGAGGGTGTATCCACCTTCGATGACCTCAGCAACTGTTTCCCCCTGCGCTCCCGCTTCAGGAATGCGCACCATGGCCTCGTGGACGGCAGGATCAAAGGCGTCTCCAACCTCACCCACCGGCTTGACGTCATAACGCTCAAAACTGGAGCGCAATTTTTGTGCCACCAGTTCCAGAGGTGTCCCCGCCAAATCGCCGTGCGCTTCAGCACGATCCAGATCATCCATCACAGGAAGCAAAGACCGAATCACCTCAGCAATCACGATTTCTCGATTTGCTTGACGATCGCGCTCCACTCGCGTGCGGAAGTTCTGCAACTCGGCTTCGGCACGTGCGGCTCGGTCACGGTATTCCGCCACCAAATCACGCTCCGCTTCCTGAAGCAGGGCCATATCGTCCTCGGAGAGTTCGTCCGAGGCAGCATCTGCTGCCTCGGGACGGACATCTCCGGTTTCTGGATCGACACGACGCTTATCCGTGAACAGTGGCTCCTGGGGTTCCTCGTCCCCGCCGGGCTGAGGTTCTTTATCGCGTGCCATGAGACCTACTTCTTGTCGTTGGTGTCGTCGTCCACAACCTCGGCGTCAACGATGTCCTCGTCGTCGCTGGAATCCGCTGTCTGCTCACCCTCGGCTGCACCTGCCTCGGGCTCAGTCTGATACAACGCCTCACCGAGTTTGGTCTGACTGACAGAGAGTGCCTCAACAGCCTTTTTCAGCGCGTCATCGTCCTCGCCAGCAAGAGCTGACTTCAGGGCGTCAACATCAGCCTGGACTTCGGACTTGACGTCCTCGGGCAGCTTCTCGTCGTTTTCCTTGAGGATCTTCTCGACGGAATAGACGAGCTGCTCGGCCTGGTTGCGCTCTTCAGCTGCCTCGCGGCGCTGCTTGTCTTCTGCAGCGTGCTCTTCAGCTTCACGGACCATGCGCTCAATGTCTTCCTTGGGCAACGAGGATCCGCCGGTGATGGTCATCGACTGCTCCTTGCCGGTTCCCTTGTCCTTAGCGGACACGTGAACAATTCCGTTTGCGTCGATGTCAAACGTGACCTCTACCTGCGGAATTCCCCGAGGAGCCGGTGCGATACCGGTGAGCTCAAAGGTTCCCAATGGCTTGTTGTCACGAGTGAACTCACGCTCACCCTGGAACACCTGGATCGACACCGAGGGCTGGTTGTCATCCGCCGTGGTGAAGGTTTCACTTCGCTTGGTGGGGATGGCGGTATTGCGCTCGATGAGCTTGGTCATGATGCCACCCTTGGTCTCGATGCCGAGGCTCAGGGGCGTGACGTCAATGAGGAGAACGTCTTTGCGCTCCCCCATCAACACACCGGCCTGCAGGGCTGCTCCCACGGCGACAATCTCATCCGGGTTGACGCTCTTGTTGGGCTCCTGGCCACCAGTGAGCTCAGTCACCAAGGCGGTGACCGCGGGCATCCTGGTGGATCCACCGACCAGCACGACGTGGGAAATGTCGGAAAGCTTGACGCCTGCCTCTTTGATCACGTCGTTGAAGGGCTGCTTGGTGCGCTCCAGAAGGTCTTTGGTGAGCTCCTCAAACTTGGCACGACTCAGTGACTCGTCCAGGTTGGCGGGACCGCTCTCCGTGAGCGACAAGTAGGGGAGCTGGATTTGAGTGCTCGACGAGGTCGAGAGCTCCTTCTTAGCCTGCTCCGCTGCTTCTTTAAGTCGCTGCTTCGCGATTTTGTCGTTGGACACATCAACACCGGTGGTCTCTTTGAACCTGGTGGCCAAGTAGTCCACGATGCGCTCGTCCCAGTCATCTCCACCGAGGCGGTTGTCACCGGCGGTGGCACGAACCTGAATGGTGGAGAACTCGTCGTCCTTACCCACCTCGAGCAAGCTCACGTCAAAGGTTCCTCCACCGAGGTCAAAAACGAGAATGAGCTCGTCTTCTTTACCCTTGTCCAAACCGTAGGCGAGGGCTGCGGCCGTGGGCTCGTTGATGATGCGGAGAACATTGAGGCCCGCGATCTCACCAGCCTCTTTGGTGGCCTGACGCTCAGCGTCATTGAAGTAGGCGGGGACTGTGATGACCGCATCGGTCACGGACTCGCCAAGGTACTGCTCAGCATCGCGCTTGAGCTTCGCAAGAATACGTGCGGAAATTTCCTGCGGGGTGTACTTCTTGTCATCCACCTCCATGGACCAGTCAGTCCCCATGTGACGCTTGACGGACGAAATCGTCCGGTCCACGTTGGTCACTGCCTGGCGCTTGGCGGTCTCTCCGACAAGAATCTCGCCATCTTTCGTGTATGCCACGACGGAGGGAGTAGTACGAAGCCCCTCAGCGTTTGCAATAACGGTGGGCTCGCCGCCCTCCAGCGCGGACACCACCGAGTTGGTGGTTCCTAAGTCAATTCCTACTGCGCGTGCCATCTGGCCTGCTCCTTCACTGTCTGTCATGTCATCGAATCTGAGTCGATGTGACTCAATTTTGCAATATGAGTCGACTCGTGTCAAGTTTTTCAGCCAAAATATGAGTCGGGACGGCTCATATTTTTCTTCGGCTCTCGAGTAGGGCGGAAATTTACCCAAAATTTGCCCGGGAGGACTACGGTTTTCTCATGACCAATGACGGTTCGCCGAAACCCGGCACCCCCTCCTACCTAACCTCTACCGACGCGTTGCCCGTGGTGGGCCTCGCCGGAAACGAAGGGAAGGACATTCCCCGCCGACGAGTGTGGTCGTGGGCGTTCTGGGACTGGGCCACCCAGCCCTTCAATACCGTTCTTCTGACGTTTGTGTGGGTCCCCAGCTACCTCACCAGCACCTTCTTCATAGATCCCGCGTTGGTCGGGACGGCAAGTGAGGAGGCCGCTTTAGGACAACTCGCCAGCAATCTTGGCTACGGCATTACTGCTGCCGGTCTCCTCATCGCTTTGCTGGCTCCAGTCTTGGGTCAAAGAGCGGATCGAACTGGTCGCCAAAAGTTCCAGTTGCTGCTCTTCACTATCCTCCTCATCGTCTCGCAGCTGGGGCTTGCCTCAGTTCAACCTGGCGCCGAATGGTTCTGGATTGGCGTCGCACTGATAGCAGTGGGAAGCATCTTCGGCGAAATTGCGGGTGTCAACTACAACGCCCTCCTGGTCTCAATCTCCACTCCTAAAACAGTCGGCAAGGTGTCGGGGTTGGGCTGGGGATTTGGATACCTCGGCGGCATCCTCGCACTAGCGCTTGTCGTCGGCCTGATCCTGGGGGGTGTGCTGGATGGCGAGGTTGCCTCAACATTCCAACTGGTCGCTCTGGGGTCCGCCATCTGGACCATAATTTTCGTCATCCCCATATTTCTCAATGTTCCCGAGCCCGCCAAGCTGAGCGCAGTCGAGAAAGTGGGCTTTTGGCGCAGTTACGTGGAGCTGGGTCGCAGCATCGCCCGCCTCTACCGGGAATCCCGAGCAACCTTCTGGTTCCTGCTCGCTAGTGCCGTCTATCGCGATGGGCTCTCGGCAGTGTTCGTGTTCGGCTCGGTCATCGCCAGCATCGTTTTCGGATTCAGCTTCACCGACCTCGTCGTCTTTGGTATTGCCCTCAACCTTGTAGCGGGGATTTCCACCATCTTTGCGGGCCGCCTTGATGATCGCTTCGGACCCAAGAACGTGATTGTTATCTCGGTCTTCGGTCTCGTCGCCTGCACGTTGAGCGTGTTCTTCCTGGTCGACCTCGGTATCCCCATGTTCTGGGTAGCCGGGTTGATTTTGGCGATGTTTGTAGGGCCCGCGCAAGCGGCTTCTCGGTCCTTCCTCGCGCGGGTGACCCCCGCGGGCAAAGAGGGTGAGGTCTTTGGCCTTTATGCCACCACGGGCCGCGCTGCCGGCTGGATGGCCTCACTCGCATGGGGCGTGTTCATTGCGCTTGCCGGTAGCCAAACCCTCTTTGGGCTCCTGGGTATTGCTCTGGTCCTGCTCGCGGGGGGCATAATGTTGCTCTTCGTGAAGGCGCCCGCGCGCTAAGACGTCACCTGCCACCACTCGAAGAGCACCAGCACGACCACCGCACCGGCAACAAAGTTCAAACCCAAGAACCACTTCCAGCTGCGATTCGCTTTCCACGCATCCTCATCGCTCACGGACCACCACGGTGCGAGGGCGCCCACATAGAGCAATGCAACAGGCGCAATCAGGGGCAGTGGCCACGGGGTGACCAACACGACGAGGCCAGCGACCAGATAGAGCACGACGGCAAAGCGCACCGTGCCTTTAGCTCCAATCGCGGTGGCAATGGATCCGACTCCCGCCTCGCGGTCCGCCACCACGTCCTGGACGGCGCCAAAAGCGTGAGACGCCATCCCCCAGAAGAAGAAAGACGCGAGCAACGTGAGCGACAATCCCGTCAGCTCAGCACCGACAAGAGCCATGGCAAAGACCGCTGGCATCACAAAGTGCAGACTCGAGGTCACGGAGTCCACAAAGGGAATCTCCTTGAATCTAAAGTTCTTCGCGGAGTAGGCGACAACAAAGAACAGCGCCAAGGCGAGCACGCCAGTTGAGAGGAGGGACCCCCAGAGAATCAGGGGGACCAGAAAAGGCAGCGGAAGAAGCGTGGAGAGAAGCACCATCGGACGATGAAGCTCGGGGCCCAGCAGGGCGCCTTCCACGCCACCTTTGCGCGGGTTTCGAAGGTCCGACTCATAATCGAAGACATCATTGATGCCATACATCAAGACGTTGTAGGGGATGAGGAAAAACAGAGTCCCGACGACAAAAAGCGCATCAAACTGGCCAACGAAAAGGTAATAGGTCAGCCCAAAAGGGAACGCTGTGTTGACCCAGCTCAACGGTCGCGAGCTCACCACAAGCGTTCGCAGTCCGCTCACGAGCTCTCCGTGGGCCGGGGCTCGAGGACATGCCAGAGCGCTGGAATCATCATCAGTGCCGCCGCGGTATAGGCAAAGTCTTCAATCGGTGCAAGCCCGATCATCACTCCACTGAGCAGCTCTGAGTCATAGGCGACAAGTCCCGTCCCGATGATGGCGTTATCAAACACCGCCGTCAGAGTCATCATGACGACAACCGATATCACCCAGGGAAGTACGCGTGGAGCCACGCCTCGACCCAGCGCCGCACCCAGCACCAGCGCTGCTACCAGGAGGAAGGGAATATTGATCAGCCAGTAGGTCATGCGCTCCGCCTTGCCTCGAGCGCTTTCTTGGCCCACAGGTAGGAGACCAGGGTCGAGTATGTGAGCACCAACAGAAAGAAGAGTTCTTCGAGGGGTAGCTCAGGACCCAGGAGAACACCGGTCATCCAGGGTCCTGACCCTCGGAAGAACACTCCCGTGGCAATAGCCACCACGTCCCAGATCAGAAAAAACACCACCGACACCGCGATAATCGCGGCGGAGCGCAGGATGGCCCCACCGAAGAACGCCAGCTTGTGTCGAAAGTCCAACAGACCGATCCCCACCAACGACGTCACCAACGCCACCAGGTAGAGAAAGGACATCACTCCTCCTAGGACACCGGCATCAGAGGTTCGGGAAGGGGTGCCGTCGACACGTCTCCTCGCACCCTCTTGACCAGCACCTCGGCACTGATCAAACACATCGGCAGGCCAATGCCCGGGATAGTGGAGCTTCCTGCGTAGTAGAGGCCCTGCACCTTCTTCGAGACATTGCCCGAACGGAACAGTGCGCTCTGCATGAGCGTGTGAGCAGGTCCCAAGGCGGTGCCCATCCAGGCGTTCAGGTCAGCCTGGAAGTCTGCAGGTCCCACACTTCGCCGGACCACAATGCGCTCCGCGAGGTCACTCGCGCCACTCCACTGAGAGATTTGCTCGATGGCGCGATCTGCGATCGCCTCGACCTCCTTGTCGCCGGAGCCGTCAATTCCGCCGTGGCCCAAGCTGACATCGGCCGGCATCGGGACCAAGACAAAGATGTTGGTGTGGCCCTTGGGAGCAACCCCACTGTCAGTGGCACTGGGCTTACAAACATAAAGTGACGCAGGGTTTGGCACGGTGGGCTTGTCGGCAAAAATCTTGGAGAAGTTATCGTCCCAGTCCTCCGTGAAGAAGAGCGTGTGGTGGAGCAACTGGGGAACCTCTCCCTTCACCCCGAGATAGAGGAGGACGGCACTGGGTCCCGCAATCTTCTTGTCCCAGTAGAACTGCGGGTACGTCTGGAGCTCCGTGGGAAGAAGTTTCGTCTCGCTGTGGTGAAGATCCGTCGTCGAGACCACAAAGTCAGCCTCAAGAGTGTGAGCAACACCGTGGGAATCCTCATAGGTCGCGCCAGTTGCGTGAGCCTTGCCTGATCTTTTCTCCGTGGTGATGGCAGAAACCCGGGCTTGGGTGAGCACGGTAACACCGTGATCTTCGATCACGGTGCGCATCGAATCGATCACTCGAGTGAACCCACCCTCGGCGTAGAGCACCCCATCTTCGAGGTCGAGGTAGGACATTAGGTGGAACATGCTGGGAGCAATGTAGGGGGAGGACCCCAAGAACACGGCGGGGTATCCCAAGAGTTGCTGAATCTTGGGATTCTTCGTGTGACGCTTCGCGAACGTCATGATGGGCGTCGTCAGCAAGCGGAACAATGTCCCAACGCGCTTCAAGACTGCGGGTACTAGCAGGGTGCGCAAACTCTGGAAAGACGTATACAAGAAATACTCTTTGGCAATCTCATAGGTTTCTTTGGCCGAGTCGAGGTACTTCTCCATCGTGGCCCTGGATCCAGGCTCAATTTCCTCCAAGAGGGCGAGATTGTCTTCACGACTGGCGCGAACATCAATAATCTCGGCTTTCTGGCCACCCTGGGGCTCAAAGTAGACGCGGTAACCAGGGTCCAGCTTGGTGAGCGTCAAATGCTCATCCGCTGAGGTGCCCATCAGTTTGTACCAGTGATCAAAAACCTCGGGCATCAAATACCAGGACGGCCCGGTGTCAAAACGGAACCCGTCCTTCTCCCACAAACCGGCTCGACCACCCAAGCGAGCATGCGCCTCGACAAGGGTCACCTGGTAACCATCCCGGGCCAACAGGCCAGCGGTGGCAATGCCGCCGATTCCACCGCCAACAACGACAACAGACTTAGACACGAGGAGCCTTTCTCAAACTGCGAGGAGCGGAGGGAACGTAACCGGTAAGGACGCGCACGGCAAGAACCGCTTTCGTCACGTCAGGAACACTAATCCGTGAAGTTTGGAGAACGGTGGCAGGAGTCTTCCGAATCCGCTCACCGAGAGCTTCAAACAACACGTGTGCCAGAGCGACAGCGCGCCGGGCGCTAGTCGGAAGAAGGGGTAGCGCTGCGGCTGAGTCGGCAAGGTCGCGGTCAATGTCGTCCAGGAGTCGATGCTTAGTGTCCTCATCGAGTTCTTCCACGGAGACTCCAGGGAAGTAACTTCGTCCCAGTGCTTGAACATCCGCGCCGAGGTCTCGCAAAAAGTTGACCTTCTGGAAGGCGGCACCCAAGGCCCGAGCGCCCTTGACCATGACCTCACGATCACTCTCTGACACCTCTTGGCCCTCCAGGAAGGCTTCCAAGCACATCAACCCGACAACTTCGGCTGATCCGTAGACATACTCGTCAAAGGTTTCGGGTGTGTGTTCGGTGTGGGTGAGATCCATGCGCATCGAATGAAAGAACGGACGAGTGAGCTCGGCGGTCACACCGACTTGTCGAGCCGAGATCGCAAAGGCATGCACAATCAAGTTGGTGCTGTAGCCAACCTGGAGTGCCCGCTCAGTGTCAGCTTCGAGCGCATCGAGCATGGCACCCGCCTCGGCGGTGGGAACACCCGCTTCAGCCGCGACCCCGTCAACAATTTCATCCGCCAGTCGCACCAGTGCATAGAGATTGCCGATGTGAGTGCGAACCCGAGGCTCCAGGAGCCTGGAGGCAAGACCGAACGAGGTGGAATAGCGCTTGATCACTCCCTGGGAGGTCTCCTGGGCTACCCGAGTGTAGAGATCAATCCGGGTATCTAACTCAACCGCCACAGTGGGGTCCTTCCCGAGGGATATTTCCATGCCTTTTGGCTAGGCTGTGCTGGTCGCACTAAGGCGACAACCACAAGTTATTACCCTTGCACAGTAGCGCGAGTAGACGATGAAAACCTCTGAGCTGGTCATCCTCCTGGACGAGGACGGTGCTGAGATCGGCACAGCCGACAAAGCCACCGTCCACACCACGGAGACACCTCTTCATCTGGCCTTCTCGTGTCACATCTTCAACGAAGCAGGGCACGTACTCATCACCCGGAGAGCCCTCTCCAAGAAAACGTGGCCGGGGGTGTGGACCAATTCGGCCTGCGGTCACCCTGGTCCTGGCGAATCCATGGAAGATGCCATTCGACGCAGAGCCCAGCACGAGTTGGGTCTGGAACTCCATGACATCGCTGAAGCGCTCCCAGACTTTCGGTACCGCGCTGTGGACGCCTCAGGAATCGTTGAGAACGAAATCTGTCCCGTCTTTGTGGCTCGCGCGACGGCAGATCCTTCGCCCCTGGGGGAGGACGTTTGCGAGTGGCAATGGGTCGACCCCGGCGCTCTCCACAGCTCCGTCCATAACACCCCGTTTGCCTTTAGCCCCTGGCTGGTGGACCAGATGGAGCAGTGGGGTGAGCCTTATGGCTTAGAGACGTCCGTGCGGTGAAAGTTCTTAGACGAGCGTGACGCCGTGGGGCCTCGCTGGCCCTGGTAGCGACTGCCGTACTTCTCTGAAACGTAGGGGTGCTCAGCCGGGGAAGTGAGGCGGAAGAAACACAGCTGCCCGATCTTCATCCCCGGCCACAACGTAATGGGGAGCGTTGCCACATTCGAGAGCTCAAGAGTGACGTGACCAGAGAAACCTGGGTCAATGAAGCCTGCGGTGGAGTGGGTGAGCAGACCTAGGCGCCCCAGAGAGCTCTTCCCCTCAAGGCGAGCCGCGACGTCGTCCGGCAAGCTCACTACTTCAAACGTTGCACCCAAGACAAACTCTCCGGGGTGAAGAACGAACGCTTCTGTGGAATCCACCTCGACAAGCCTCGTCAAATCGGGCTGGTCCATCGCGGGATCAATGTGTTGATACTTGTGGTTATCAAACAGGCGGAAAAAACGGTCCAAGCGAACATCAACGCTCGAGGGTTGGACCATATCGAGGTCCAAGGGGTCTAAGCCAATTCGGCCGGAGTCAAGTTCGCTACGAATATCGCGGTCTGAGAGAAGCACCAGACCAGACTAGTAGACTCATCAACCATCCTCAGAGTCGGCGTTGCGAGTGTAGTTCAATGGTAGAACTTCAGCTTCCCAAGCTGATGGCGCGGGTTCGATTCCCGTCACTCGCTCTCAGATTAAGCGGTTTGTGCCGCGGTCCTCAGCGAGGAACCGCACCACATTCTCATCCACGATGATGTCCGATGGCGTCAGTGGTCTTTTCAGGTAGAGACCGTCCAGGCTGGTCAGTCGACTAAACGCCACATAGGTCTGGCCCGGGGCAAAAGCTCTCGGACCCAAGTCGATGACGGCAGCATCCAAGGTCTTTCCCTGAGCTTTGTGAATCGTGACTGCCCACGCTAATCGCAGGGGGAATTGAGTAAATTCTGCGACGACGTCCTGAGTTAACGTCTTGGTAGAGCTCTGGTACTCGTACTTGACCTTTTCCCACGTCACCGGCTCGACCAGCACACTCTCCCCGTCGACATCGACGGTAACTGTGTCCGTGATTTTCACTACGGTGCCGAGCGTTCCATTGACAAACCGTGGGCCATCGGTTCCTTGAGTGTCATTGCGCAGGAACATCACCCTCGCACCGGGCTTCAGCACGAGTTCTTCGTCAGCAGGATAAGCACTGGTTGAGCCAAAGTCGCCCTCGATTGCGGCCTGAGCTATTTTGCCCTTGCCGGGAAGTCTCTCCAGTGCCAAAGAATTGATTCTGGTGACCGCCTGATTGGTGGTGGCCAAGGTAATCAGTTCGGGATCCTCTGGCTCACGCATTCCCTGCTCGTTGAGCATCCGCCCCATGTCAGGATCCATGCGCCCTTCCCGCAACGCATTGAGGACGGCTCGAAACTCGGAGTCGGCTTGACGGTGGATGGTATCCAGCTCGTAGGTGTCCATCTCGGTCTCCCGCCACGCGGCGGCGTCGAAGAACCAGGGGGATCGGTAGTGGTCCTGGTAGTACGCCTTCTCGGCTTGCCCCGACACCACCGGTGCTAGCTGGAACGGATCGCCGAACATGATGAGTTGAGTTCCACCAAAGGGCGTATTTTTCCGACGTTTCGCTTGGCGGAGGCGTCGATCCATAGCGTCGAGAACATCGGCAGAGACCATGGACACCTCATCGATGACCAAGGCGTCGAGGTTTGCCAGGACAGCGAGAGATTCTTTCGGGATGAACCCGAGCTCTCTGGCTCCAATAATCCCAATCGGCAAGCGCAACAGGGAGTGAATCGTCTGGCCTCCCACAGCGAGAGCGGCTACCCCGGTGGGTGCACACACCGCAACGACTTTTGCCGTGCTCGCCACAAAAGCTTGCAGCAGGGTGGACTTGCCTGTTCCTGCGCGACCGGTGATGAACACGTGGTCCAGGGTGTTCTCCATCTGGTCGAGAACCCCGCGTTGTTCGTCACTCAGGACAACGTCACTCACCACAGGCTCCTCATCACGTGACCGAAAACGCGCTAGGTCAACCAACCTAGGATGGCATCTATGTGGGCAATCGTGCGGAGGTTCGGGCTTCTGGCGCTCGGAGTTGTCGCACTCTGGCTCCTCACCGTCCTAGCGCTCAATGTCACGGTGTATTCAGCCACCAGCTTCGTGACCTCGTATCTCAGGGCTCTCGAGACCAGCGATTACGGTCTTGCCGCGAACCACGCCGGGCTCACCCGTGCGCCTCAGATTCTGCCGGTCGCCTCTGAGTCACTCACCAACCCTCGAATCGTCGGAACATCGTCGCTGCCCACCGGAGAATTGGTTATCCAGGCGGAGTATGAGATTGGCGATGACACTGAGTCCACGGTCTTCGTCGTCACGCAGGGTGAACCGGTGTTGTGGTTTTTTGA
>Ga0181577_10003770_pt1 | contig 11759 bp, 9 predicted proteins | sample 101ome_21_FD_132468 | JGI IMG/M metagenome (GOLD analysis project Ga0181577, IMG submission 132468) | Coastal salt marsh microbial communities from the Groves Creek Marsh, Skidaway Island, Georgia - 101413BT metaG (megahit assembly) | ecosystem: Environmental > Aquatic > Marine > Intertidal zone...
CAGAGAAGTTACGCCCGTGAACTGGAAAAGACAATTGGAAAGGTCGAAAAAGCGATTAGCGGAAAAGGAAGCGCAGTCGTCGATATGGGAGACGTCGCCGTTTTACCCAACGCCGTTTCCGACCTTGTGGGCGATTCGGAAATTATTTTTAGACCTAATGAAGGTCCACAAGAGGAATTTCTTTCGGCAAGTGAACAAGACGTTCTCTATGGTGGGGCCGCTGGTGGCGGTAAGTCATTTGCTCTACTTGCTGATCCCCTACGCTATTGCCATAATCCCAATATGCGGGGTCTTCTTCTCCGGCGTACCCTCGATGAACTGACAGAACTTATCGATAAATCACGTCAGCTATATTCAAAGGCGTTTCCCGGAGCAAAGTTCCGAGAATCAAAATCCACATGGGTCTTTCCCTCTGGTGCAACCATCTGGTTTACCTACCTAGACAGAGACAAGGATGTTACCCGTTTTCAGGGTCAGGCATTTAACTGGATAGGCATCGACGAAATCACCCAATATCCAACTCCCTATGTCTGGGACTATCTCCGGTCCCGACTTCGCTCTACCGATCCCGAATTACAAAAATCTTTATGTATGCGTTGTACAGCCAACCCCGGCGGTGTCGGTGGCTGGTGGGTCAAGAAGATGTACATCGACGCACAAAAGGAAAACGAAGCGTTTCCTGCGTACGACATAGATACTATGAAACCGTTTGTGTGGCCTAATGGTCACGAGAAAGCGGGTCAGCCCCTGTTCTTCCGTAAGTTTGTACCAGCGCGGCTGACAGATAATCCCCACCTCATGGCAGACGGTCAATACGAAGCCATGTTGCGTTCGCTCCCAGAAGTTGAACGGAAGCGTCTTCTCGAAGGGGATTGGGATGTAGCGGAGGGAGCCGCCTTCCCCGAATTTTCACGAGTGAAACACGTTGTCGAACCTTTCGATTTACCTACCAATTGGCCTCGCATTAGAGCAGCGGACTACGGGTACGCGGCCCCGTCGTGCGTTCTTTGGGGGGCTATTGACTGGGATAATAATATCTGGGTTTATCGTGAATTGTACGCAAAACACTTGACAGCCGAACATTTAGCTGATAAAATACTAGAAGCAGAACAATTTGATCCGCTACCTCACTATACGGTCCTTGATTCGTCTTGTTGGAATAAGACGGGTTTTGGGCCTTCCATTGCAGAAACTATGATGCGTTCTGGTGTACGGTGGACCCCTTCAGACCGTAACCGCATTCAAGGAAAGATGGAAGTACATCGTCGTTTAGGTGACGATCCGTATACACAGGAGCCTCGTCTTCGCTTATTCTCTACCTGCCAGCACATAATCAAACAGCTTGCAGGTATCCCGCTATCAAAAACCAACAGCGAAGATGTAGATACTAAGGCAGAAGACCACGCATACGATGCGCTTCGTTACATGCTAATGACCCGTATGTCTGGCTATGCCTCTATACACCAGCAACTAGGCGCAATCAAGAACCATGTTTACAAGGTTCAAGATGAAGTATTCGGATACTAAGAAATGGCAAAAGCTATCATCGAAGCACAGTTTGATCCGTCGCAGATAAGCCTACGCGACCTGATCGACCTGTATGTAGAGAAGCGACAGATTAAAGGTTTGTCTGGTTTGACTGCACCAGAGTTCAAACCCTTTATGGACCGCCCTGCCATTGAATTTTTTGAAAGCGCACGAAACGAAAATAATCCTCTTCAGGTATTTTTAGACAAAAAAGCAAAAGAAGGTGTATCTTCAGGCTCCCTGACATCAACCTATTCCGCTGTCAAGAACCTCGAAGACAATGTGGTCCACCAGCTAAAGCGTCTGCAGCGTATGGGCGAATACGCAGACGATACTAACGGTTTTCCACGCCTCACAGATACAGTAATTCAGCCCAAGAAGGGTGCGCCACGCTCTAAAAAGCTGCGAATAAACCCGACGAAGTACGGCGAACTAAAAGTCAAGCTTCTAGATTGGGCAAAAAACAATCCGAAAGACGAACCTGTTGTACGCGCCATCTTGACGCAAATGTACACAGGTTTTCGTCCTAAAGAAATCATAAATATGCCGATGCGCGGCACAATTCGTGCAGCAGACCCCGGTAGTTCATCGAAAGGACTGTTTCTTCCTGCTGATTTGGCAAAAATGGACGAAGCAATGGCTATTCCTTTAACTCCGCATGTCGAAGGCACGTTGAATGCTGCCATAAAGCAAAATACAACTCGTTTTGCTGACAAGCAAATGCCTGACCTGATGTTTTTGACGGATGATGGTAAAAAGATACCAGATGGGCGTATGTCAGCTATTTTGAAGCAGATAAAAGTCCCCGGTATCCTAGAAGATGCACGGACAGGCGAACCTATCGACTATTTGACATCTGCTTACGATCTTCGTCGCGGTCATGCGACCTATGTAAACATGCTGGGCTTCCCACCACAAGTCGGTGCAGAAATGAAAGCCCGTGCCATTAAAGAGGTAGGCGCAGGTGAAGAACCGAAGTACATTGCGAAACCTTTCGGGTCGTATACGCAAGAACAGTTAGCCCCACATATCGTGTTGCACAATGCGATCGATAATCAGGCTGCAGCCTACATGGGTATTGAAGGTGCAAAGACAGACAAGAACATCTTTCTCGACCCTGACCAAGATAGCATCTCTACCTATAAGAGTATCAATCGTCCACAAGATTTTCCAACAATCAAGACGACTGAAATAAAAGGTGTCACACCGCAAGCGATGCCAGCAAACATCGTCGATGTGACTTTGCCAGAGGTATCAGGAGAAGGGCCGATCGACCAGCAGCTTATGAACTCACGGTTCAAGAATGCCTTGAATAAAATTGATTGGGGTAAGCTTGGTATCGGTGTAGGTGTAGCTACGGGATTTGCTGCCCTAGACCCTGTTGAAGCAGCAGCTAGTGGTATTACCCGTTCTACAGGCGTAGGCACAGCAGCTTCCTTAATGATAGAGCCAACCGAAACCGGACTCGATCTTCCTGAAAAAGTAGCTAAAGCGTACGGCATACCGGTGCAAGAAGCGTACCAGATGTCTGACTTACATTTGAATAATTTGAACAGCGCATACGAACAGCGTATGCAGCAAGTAGCAGAGGAACAGGCAAAGATTGCTGGTGAAGCATCTCTTTCACCGATGACTGCCTCTGAAAACAACAGATTTGAAGCTATGCGGAATCGTGCATCGAATCTTCGCAACCTTCAAGATACCCTAGCGTCGAGCAAACCACAGTTCGACACTGGGGAACCTATTCCAACCACACCTTAATTTAGGGAGTTACCCAATGCCGATGAACAATTACAATTACGGCGCATCTTACATCAACAGTGCTGACAAGACATCTGTAGATGACATGATGGGCTGCAACCAGTTGTATCGTGAGCGTCTTGAGTTTGATACCCGTGCACAAACCGGTGTTTTGACCGAAAACATGCCGAAGAAGCAAACTAAGACGACTGTTGATCCTTCAGTAATGAAGATGGCTGACGAACGCAACTACTAAGGATTTTTTCCGATGGAAGATAGGTTTCTAGAACCTGCAGATGATCAGCCCGTAGATGTCGTATCTCCTGACGACCAGATGCCATATCTGGCGGAGTTTATTGTCAAGCGGTTTGAAGATGCAGAGAATGGGCGTTACGCTTACGAGCAACGCTGGTTGCAAGCGTACAAAAACTTTCGTGGCATCTACGATTCAACTACACAGTACCGTGAAACAGAACGGTCAAAGGTGTTCATCAAGATCACCAAGACAAAAGTTCTGGCTGCTTACGGTCAGATTGTAGATATTTTGTTTGCCAACAAAAAGTTTCCCATCGTTGTAGAATCCACACCAGTACCAGAAGGTGTAGCAGAATTTGCACATCTTAAAACACCCTTAGATGATATCGTTAATCCCCCCGCTGCTGACCCATACGGCTTCGAGGGTGACGGTAGAGAGTTGGCTCCGGGTGCTACCCGCGCAAACGAGCCAGCGCACTTCTTAGGGGCTTATAAGGGGCTAGAAAACGCTCCTATAGTTTCAGGACCAGCATTGGCAGGTGAACCGCAGATTTCACCAGCCCAAAAGTCCGCTTTGATGGCTGAAAAGCACATCCACGATCAGTTGGTAGACACAAACGCTGTTACCGTGATTAGAAAAGCACTTTTCGAAGCTGCCCTGCTAGGTACAGGCGTCATCAAAGGCCCTTTGAACATGTATAAGCGTGTTCACAAGTGGGAGCGTGGTGAATCTGGCGAACGCACCTATCAGCCATACGAAAAAATTGTTCCTCGTATCGAACATGTCCCTATTTGGGATTTCTACCCAGACCCTGCTGCAACGAATATGGAAGATGCCGAATACGCTATTCAGCGTCACCGTATGAACCGTCAGCAGCTTCGCAGCTTGATTATGATGCCGCATTTTCGTGGCGACGCAATCCGCGAGGTATTGGAAAGCGGTCCTAACTATACGGATAAGTATTTTGAAGATACAATTCGTGAAGATGAAACCGAAGCGTATTATCAAGAGAACCGCTTCGAGGTTTTGGAATACTGGGGCGTAATTGATTCAGTCATGGCCGATAAGGTCGGCATGGAGTTGGACGAACTGCCAGATGAACTAACACAAGTTCAGGTTAATGTGTGGGTTTGCGGTAATCACGTAATTCGTTGCGTAGCTAATCCATTTACTCCATCTCGTATTCCGTTTTTTGTCACTCCTTACGAGATCAACCCATATCAACTGTGGGGTGTAGGTGTAGCAGAGAACATGGAAGACGCCCAGTTGCTTATGAACGGTCATGTCCGTATGGCAATTGACAACCTTGCTCTAGCCGGTAACTTGGTCTTCGATGTTGACGAAGCCAGTTTGGTTCCCGGTCAGAACATGGATATTTTCCCCGGAAAGATATTCCGTCGTCAGTCCGGTGTTACAGGAACAGCAATTAACGGCTTAAAGTTTCCTAACACTGCGCCTGAAAACATTCAAATGTATCAAATCAGCCGCCAACTAGCCGATGAGGAAACAGGTCTGCCGTCTATTATGCACGGTCAGACAGGTGTATCCGGTACGGGCAGAACTGCTGCTGGCCTATCGATGTTGATGGGCGGGGCAAGTCTGTCTATGAAAACCGTCATCAAGAATGTTGACGACTTCCTTCTAAAGCCGATGGGCGAAGCCTATTACCAGTGGAACATGCAGTTTAACGAGGCTATGGAAGACATCAAAGGCGATCTAGAGATCAAACCTCGTGGTGTAGCTGCTGTTATGCAGAAGGAAGTTCGTAGTCAACGTCTTATTGGTCTTCTTCAAACCGTATCGAATCCAATGTTGGCACCGTTCATCAAGATTCCGAATCTCATTCGTGAATTGGCAATCTCTCAAGATATCGACCCTGATAGCTTGGTCAATGATGTCAACGAAGCACAGATTTATGCCGAAATGTTAAAAGGAATGATGGCAAATGCTGAACAACAATCAGGCGAAGATGGTGTCCCACCTAGTGAACAATCCCCAAGCATGGGAGGGGCTGAAGGAGTATCTCAACAGCCTCAAGACGCTGGTGGTACAAGCACTGACGGTAGCGCAATCGGAATCGGAACTGCGCCAGTTGCAGGGGAAGCTGGTTTTACTGGAAACACTCCTCAAGCTGAAGGATAACCACGAATCGGTTATTAAGGGATCAAAAGATGGCTAGTTTTGTAGATTGGTACTATCCACAACCTGTTACAACAACAGAAGAAGCTTCCGACGATATCGCGCAGCTTCCAGAGCCTACGCCTACTCCCACAGTGGAAACGGGTGGCGGAACTAGCTGGTCAGATACGGGTGTAGCACGAACTTTTGGTCAAGGTGCGGATATTGACATTAGCAAGCTTAGTACCGTTGATCCGGCTACCATTCAGTTTTCAGACTTTAACGATTATCTTTCTTCTCGCGGACTACCTACACGAGAAGGTTTTTTCTCCGGCACAGATTTTAGTTCGCTAGGTACACAATCGGGACCAAGCAGCAAACAGTTAGGTACTTTAGCTACTGTTTTAACAGAAAGTCCTATGATGGGCCTCGTGGGTAGTGCTTTGGGTCCGACCCGTGAAGTAAAAGACCCTACAGGAACATCTTCTCGTTACATTCAAGAAAGTGGTATTTTTAACCGTATCGCATCTATGAATATCGCAGAAGAGTACCGCGATTTGGGCGCAATCAAAGATGCGTGGGAAAAGAATCCTACCGGAACTACAAAAGAAAACGGCTTTCTCATGCATATGGATGGTCGCCCGATTTATCGTATGCCGGGGTCAGCGTATTATAAACATAAGATACCCGGTATGGGCGATATCAGCCAGTTGCAAGGGCAAAATCTAGAAAAATTGGCTGCTGCTAGTAACGTGTTTGATGCCCTAAAAGCAAGAATTGATAGTGGCGGCAATTTTGATGATGTTAAAGATGCTGTTTACGATACATTTGTATCAACACCCAATGGTGGTTACAACCTAGATGGTTCATTCAACTACGGCGGGGAAACAACTTCCAGAATGGGAAATATGGAAGACCTAGTATCTTTAAGCAATCAGATGTTCAGCCATGTCACCGACCCCAATGCAAAGGCACAAGCTGCTTCTAGAAAAAGCTATGCTACTGCTGTTATCGAAGGTTTGCGGTCTATGCCGTCTAACGCAACTTCTGCACAGCGCATGGCACATATTAAAAGCATCGTTGATATGTCTATGGGTCGCAAGCCAACCACAACGGCGATATCAAGCGTAGTTAGCCCTTCTGCTAAACTAACTGGAACTGCCGGTACGCCTACTAGCTATGCCGAATTTGCAGCTAAACTTGACAAGCAGTACGAAGATGGCGGAAGTGATGACTTTGGGTTTACAGCAGACGATGTAGCTGATGCTAGAGATGATGAAGCGGGTGATGTTGATATTGGCGGAGGCGGATTAGATTTCAGCGAAGAAGGTTTGGCTAAAGGTGGTCGTATTCGCTACGCTTGGGGCGGGGATATCGACGACGCCTCCGATGACGATATGGGCGATGTTGAAACCATGTCATCATCATATAGTGCCGATCCTGACGCATTTGCTGACGAAGATGCAGGTATGTATGATGGCGAAGATACCTCTGAGGGCAACAACGACACTAAAAGAAACATCACTGTTAAGCCTAGCGTAACGACTGAATCGTTTCAAAAAGACATCGTAAGAGAACTTCGTGATTTAAGCTTAACGCCTGAACAGCGTTATGCAGTAAGTGCAATGGCGCAAAAGCTTGGTATGGATCCGGCTGGTACTGATGATATTATTGCTGCCCCAAAAAAGGGGGAAGATTTTATCGATAGTCCGCTAGGTAGCTTCTTAAATAAAGCTGCTGCTGCTGGCATGCAAGCCCTTGCACTTCAGGCACTAGGTATTCCGATGGGATTTGCTCAAGGTGCTATGATTCCCGGAGATCAGTCTACACAAGCTGGTGAACCTGTCTTGACAGCTAACGAAGTCATGCAAGGTAAGGAATCAGGCTTCATCCAAGCCCCGCCATCACAGGTATCTGAAGCAGAAACAGTAGCTGATGATGTAGCAATGAATGGCGATGTAGGCGGAGAGATTATCAATGCCTCTGCCGTTACGGAAGCCGGTGAAGCTGACATTGCTAAGATGATTGCAGACGCTGAAAAGTACGCCCGTGCAAACGGAATTGAAATAGCAGACGACGGCGAAAAGAACGACATCCGTGTGTCAAAGGGTGAAGTCTACATTAAGAAAGACCTTGCCAACATCATCGGGCGGGATAAAATTCGCAAGATCAACAATCGCGGCAAAAAAGATACCCGTCGTAAAATCCAAAAAACGCAAGCGGCTGCAGAAGGCGGTTTTATAAAAAAAAAGTACGCGGATGGCGGTGAAGTACAGGTAACTGGTAAGGAGTATATGCAGCAGGGAATTAGTTCCCTTCAGGCTTTTCCTGCGTGGTTTACAGGTACGCTGGGCGATGTGAACGAAGCTTTAGCACAGAGTAAAGCTTACCGTGATAAATACAAACCAAGAGACAACGACGCATCAGAGGATACATTGCGTCACATCCTTGTAGCCGGTTACATGCACAATAAGCCGGGAAAAGTCTCTAGGTACTTCGGCAACATGGCTTCTAGATGGCTGGATGACCGCGAACTAGGGCCAGATAAAGAAGAAAACGAAATTGACGTAAATAACAACGCATTTGGTAGGGCTTTGCGTAGAGCGTATCCTGATCGTAAAGCCTTCACCCAAAAAGCTATCGAAATCGTTCGCAGCTTGTCAAAAGGCAATGCTGTAGAAATTGAAGGCTACAAGCCTCTTTTAAGTAAGGGACGATAACGAATCCGTCGGCTACCCGCAACGCGGCCCCGACACAACCGAAGCGGCTACCCACAGCCATGTGGCCCCGCATGAAGAGGTAATAAAATGGCAAAAAAAGTACGCGGCCATCGTGCCAACAAACCAAACGATTCTTTTGGTACTGTTAATAGTGATACCTTGTACAAAGGTAAATATCGTGAAGAGGTCTACGAAGACGAAAACGATAATGAGGAACTTGAAGCCAGCGAAGAAGCTGAACAGGACGCTGAACAGCCTGTAGCTGCACAAGAAGGCGAAAGCTTTGCTGCTAAGTCTGAAAGTCAAGAACCTGATTATAAGAAACGCTACGACGATCTCAAGCGGCACTACGATGAACGGCTTGCTGAATGGAAGGCAGAAAAGGAAGAGTTTGTAACTCGCTTGAACACTTCTAAACCGCAAGTTGCAGAAGATACATCAGAGTTAGGCGCATTCAAAGATCAATACCCTGATGTGTACGACGCAATCCAGAAGATTTCTTCATCCCAATCTGAAGCTAGGGTGAAGGGTCTTGAACAAGAATTGTCGCAGATCAAAGAACGAGAGAAAGCTTTAGAAAAACAGAAAGCTTATCAGGAGTTACTAAGACTGCAGCCCGACTTTGAAGATTTGAAAGGTGATCAAGCCTTCAACGAATGGCTTCAAGGTCAGCCTAAATCAATTTCTGATGGTGTTTACAACAACAGCACAGATGCACTTTGGGCTAGTCGGGTGGTTGATTTGTACAAAGCAGACGCTGGCCTGTCGAAGAAAACAGCATCGAAACCCAAACAAGACAAGAAAGCTGATGCTGCCATGTCTGTGTCACGCACCACTTCAAAAGAGGTTGCTACAGGCGGGGGCGACAAGCGTGTTTGGAAAGCTTCAGAAATAGCCAAGATGAAACCGTGGGAGTTTGAAAAGTTTGAAGCTGAACTCGACGCCGCACGGTCTGAAGGGCGAATTAACTACAACTCTTAAACCTCAAATGAAGGAAGGAAAAGCAGATGGCTTTTAATCGCGCTGCAGGTCATAATAACCTGCCTTCCGGTAACTTTACACCGGAAATTTTTAGCCAAAAAGTTCTCAAGTTTTTCCGTCGCGCTTCGGTTGCTGAAGACATCACAAATACCGATTACGCTGGCGAAATTGAGAACTATGGCGACACCGTTCGCATTATTAAGGAACCAACAATTACGGTTTCTGCTTATGCGCGTGGTTCCGTAGTAAACCCACAAGACTTGGCTGACGACCAGACAACTATGGTTGTTGACCAAGCAAACGCATTTGCGTTTAAGATTGACGACATCGAAGAGCGTCAGTCTCACGTAAACTTTGAAGCCCTCGCTACTTCTTCAGGTGCATACTCCCTGAAGCGTAAGTACGATGGCAACATCTTGACAGCAATGTTCGACGGTGCTGGTATCTCATCTGAGACTAGCGCACCAACTGAAACTGTTTCAGGCTTGGGTACATTGGCAACACCGTTGACATCACAGTCTGGCGACGATCTCGTTAACATCATGTTGAAGATGGCTCGTGCACTGGACGACCAGTCAGTTCCTGAAGAAAATCGTTGGTTCGTAGCTGCCCCGGCATTCTACGAAACACTGTTTGGCGCAGGTGCTAAATTCGCAGAAGTACAGGTAACTGGCGACGGTACCTCACCTCTGCGTAACGGTCTTGTCATGCAGGGCAACATTGCTGGCTTTAACTGTTACAAGTCAACAGCAATGAACGCTGCTGGCACAGACACAGTAGACGTAACTGGCTTGGGTGCAGGTGAATTCCCAGTCCTTGCTGGTCACATGTCATCAACTGCAACTGCTTCGCACATTGCGAAGACCGAAGTTGTACGTTCAACTGAAACCTTTAGCGACATCGTTCGTGGCTTGCATGTATTTGGACGTAAAGTCCTACGTCCAGAAGCCCTCGTTCGTGGCGTTATCAGCCTGTAGTAGAGGAGATTGACTTATGGCGACTTTTACTATTACTGGCGGCGGTAACACTGGTTACGGTGCTAACGGCCCAAATGTTAAAGTAGCAAGCGTTGTTATCGACTTGACTAACGACGACTTTAGCGCATTAGCTGCTACTGACACAATCGAAGCGATTGAAGTTCCTGCAGGTACTATTGTACTGTCAGCAGGTTACGAAATCCTGACTGCAGGTACTGGTACAGGTACACTGTCACTGGGTGATGGCGGAGACGTAGACCGTTACGTTGCTGCTGTTGTTCAGACTGCTGCTGGTCAAAAAGCAGCGTTGGCGACAAACGTACCACATCTGTACACTGCTGCAGACACAATCGACCTACAGAGTGCAACTGCTGCTTGTAACTCAAAGGTACTTGTGTGGGCAATCATGGCTGATTGTAACGGCAACTCTGAAGACTACGTAGTCTCAATGTCTGCCTAAATAACTGTCGGGGGGCAGGGCAACTTGCCCCCTTGACATCTTTTTTATTTTATGATATAAGCAGTCAACTCTGCCGGGGGTAAACCCACTATGCCACGTAAAAAAGAAAATCCTATACGCAAAACAACGACAGGTAAAGGTGCGAACTACCGTCCTACCAAGTCTGGTGCAGGAATGACTGCAAAGGGTGTAAAAGAGTACAGAAAGAAAAATCCCGGTAGTAAATTAAAGACTGCCGTTACTGGTAAAGTAAAACCCGGAAGTAAAGATGCAAAGCGTCGCAAGTCATTTTGTGCACGGTCTGCAGGACAGATGAAGAAGTTTCCTGCAGCAGCAAAGAATCCAAACAGCCGTCTACGTCAAGCACGGAAGAGGTGGAAATGTTAACAGCCTTGATTGGACCTGTTGCTGAACTCGCCGGAACTTGGTTGAAGGGTTCTGTCGAAACCAGCAAAGCAAAGACAGAAGCAAAGGTTGCACAAGCAAAAGCCGAAGCAACCATCATGGAAAAGAAAGCCACCGGAGAAATCGACTGGGATTTGAAGATGGCAGACGCAACAGCCTCATCATGGAAAGATGAATGGCTGACTGTTCTTTTTAGCATTCCGTTAATTTTAGTATTCTGTGGTGACTGGGGCAGGGAGATAGCAGCTAATGGATTCGCAGCCCTCGACACGATGCCCGAATGGTACCAGTACACTCTTGGCGTCATCGTTGCTGCATCCTTTGGCGTTAGAAGTGCTAGTAAATTTTTTGGTAAGAAGTAATGGCAAAAGTATTCGCGACAGCAAAGTTGGAAAAGAGACGTCCAAAACGACGTCCGGGTGTACACAAAAAGAACGCAAACAAACGTAATAAAGTGAAGACATACTTCGGATGAGTGCAGCAGTAGTATTAGAATGGAAACTCCTACCACGATTTATGATGTTCGTGATGACACTTATGAGTTGGCGTGTCGTCGAATGGTTTATGACCTTGCC
>Ga0181577_10003777_pt1 | contig 11754 bp, 15 predicted proteins | sample 101ome_21_FD_132468 | JGI IMG/M metagenome (GOLD analysis project Ga0181577, IMG submission 132468) | Coastal salt marsh microbial communities from the Groves Creek Marsh, Skidaway Island, Georgia - 101413BT metaG (megahit assembly) | ecosystem: Environmental > Aquatic > Marine > Intertidal...
AACCAAGGCGAGCCCGAGCCAGGTCGAAGACCTCGCCCGAGAACTAGCCGCAGAACTACAAGACCGAATCGAGGAGGAGACAGGCGAGGAGTGCGAGTACGATGACTGCGGCGTAGCCGTGACAGAAGTAAGATAACCAAGGGCGAAGGCCCACAATCGAGGAGAGAGATATGTTCACAGTAAACGGAAATACCTACGAGACTCACGACCAAGCCATGCGCGCCTACGCTGCGGGCGGATTCGTTGGCCGCATCGAAGCGGCGACCCCAGCACAGAAGCCAGCACAGAGGCCCACCATGGCGCAGACGAAGCGCCTGGCCGATGCGCTCAACGTGGCACTGCCCGAGACCTGGTACCCGCCAGAGACCGAAATGTTGGACGCAGGTAAACAGACCTACAGGGCGCAAGCCCGGCGTCACGAAGAAAAGGACCCCACCAAGGGGCAAGTGCTCGCCCTGGCCGATGCCATCGAGGCAGAGAACCGCACGGCCTTCCGTGTGGACCTGGCGGACCTGACCCTCAAGGCGGGAGCCCACGGTGAGACCCTGGTCAGCCGGGACGGGGGCAGCAAGGCCTGCCCCTTGACCGCGCACGCTGCCCACCAGCTACTAGCGCGGGCTGGCATGGGGCGGGCGTCCTGGGCATTCATGCACACCATGGACGCCCAGCTTCGGGCGGACTGGTGGAAGCAGGCGAAGAGGGCGGACGCGTTCGAAGACCGCACGGTGCAGGCCGTCTGCCGCAAGGGTCCCGAGGGCTACGCTATCGCCGGAATCTTAGGGGCGAAGTACGATATCCACGCCGCCCCTGCGGACGTGTTGCTGCGACGGCTGGCCGCCAGCGTCAGCGAGGACGCACGCGGTGAGGTCAGGTACGACCCCGTGACCTCGGATGTGAGGGTGAACTACGCCTACGGCGCGCCTGTGGAGTACGATGCCAAGGTCGGCGACGTGTTCCGCATTGGCGGGGGCTTTTCCACGAACGACATGGGCGGCGGTGCCTTCCGTGTCTGGAATGAAATCGTGAGAATCATCTGCATCAACTGCACCATCATGAACGCTCGCTCTACTGAGCGCATCAACCACCAAGGGTCATTCGGAGCCCGCATCCAGAACTCGCTGACCGACCACGTCCGCACTGTTCACGAGGGTGGGCGGGAGTTCCTCGACGCCTGGAACCTGGCCCGAGACATGCAGGTCGACATCGACGAGCGCCTGGCCGAGTACGTGGCCGACATCAAGGCCCGGCTATCACTCCGCCAGTCCACGAAGGCGAGCCTCGATAGAGCTCTCCGGGGTGCGTTCGAAGTCGAGCCCGGTGACACCGAGGCGGACGTCCTCAACGCTGTCACCCGCGCAGCCCACGAGCCTGAGCGCTTCGGGGCACTGCTCACCCAGATTGAGCAGTGGGAGCTTGAGTCCTACGCCGGTGGGCGGATGGCCGAACTGGTGGCCCGGTGAGGCCCTGGCAGCAAGTCCCCCGGACCTCACCATCAGCTAGGCTACACGCCTGGGTGATGGTGGGTGGGGACATCCAGCGGGTGCCCGACTCCTGGGCAGCCGAGGGACAGGCGGCCCGCTACCTTGAGGTCATTCTCGACGAGTGGCCCACGGTGGAGGGAGTAGAGATACGGGGCCACCATCGCAAATGGTGGTGGTCGCCAGACTCCGGGCTAGTCGAGGTCGCGGATTCATAAAGAGTGGAGCCGAGGAGATTCGAACTCCTGACCCCCTGCGTGCAAAGCAGGTGCTCTCCCAACTGAGCTACGGCCCCATGTGACAGGGGCTGTAACAAACCCTAGCCAATGTGACAATCAAGTGACAGTGGCACAACCCCCTTCCAATGGGGGCGAGCCTTTGATAGAACCAAAACGTGGGCGTCGACCCACATCAGCGAGGTGAGACATGGAAGACTACGTAACCTACGACCGAAGCTGCGCACTCGAAGACACACTAGCCGAGCGCTTGCTCAAGGCGGAGAACGCCTACGATATGATAGACGTACGCTACAACTTCGCCCGAGAACTAAAGGGTGGGCTGGGGTCTGGCGAAGGCCTGTTCGTAGACGCCTTCGGGCGAGGCTACCTGCTCGGCTACAAGGCGGCCATGCGCATCGCCCACGCCAAGCTCCACGAACTAGCCTTCCCGAAACTTCCTGAAGAAGGAGGTGAGTGATGGCATTCATGACAACCGCCCGAGAGGTCGAGCTTCGCGAGGGCCTGCGTGGCAGCTTCGAGGGGCTTGAGTCTTCGAAAGCACGGGCCGAAGCTGCCGGCGAGTTCTGCCGGGAGCAGGGCCTACGCACCTGGGAGGGTGAGGGCCTGTACGTAAACGGATACAACAACGGCTATGAAGATGGATTTAAAGCTGCCATGCAGGCAGCCTACAGAGTACTGCGCGACAGGCGGTACACAAAAGGAGGTGAGGAATGAACCTCGCTGTACTTCGCGACATGCACAAAGAGATGACCTTTGCGAAGGTCATGGAGACCGTGCCTGTCTGGATTGAGACGGAGATCGTGGGCTACGACGACCTCAACGAACCTGAGTACGGGTTCCTTGATGTGCGTGGCCTGCCGGAGTTAGTGTATTTCGCTGTGATCTACGCCGACCTCGACGACCATCTTGAGCTCGTCCAGAAGCTCAAGACTTCGAACGGCCACGGCATTGCCTACGACGGCTTCATGCCCGAGGACTTGGAAGCCGAGTTCGAAGAGGAGGGCTTCCTCATTCGCTTCACGGCCTACGATGTGGAGGTGCTGTCGGTAGACATCGATGAAGACCTCCGCGAATGCACCTTCTACTGCAGCGCAGGGCTGGGTGCGGACCTCGTGGAATGAAACACCAAGCCCGCTACGAGAAGCTGATGGCGATGGCCAACGACACGGAGGCTGCGCCAGCAGAGCGTGAGCAAGCCCGTCGCATCGCAGCCAAGCTCCTCGCCAGCGGGTCCGCTGTGGAGGTGGCCACGAAGGCCATCGTCTGCGACCTCTATGAGTCCTACCTCGTGAGGTCAGTGGGGTGGTGGCTCGAACTCGGAGTCGACGAATCGGCCTGGGCCACGCACGGGATCATCATCCTGTCTGGCCCGAGCTACCTGCTCGACTACGCCCACGGCCTAGCCCGTTCGCACGCTGCGCACCTGCGCAATCGGCTGACGGTGACGGCAGTGAACTTCTCGTACGGCGCATTCCCCTACGAGATTGTACCGACCGAAGTGCCCGGTCAAGAACCCAAGGCACCCGATGCTCTAGCAAAAGCCGCCTTCGAGGCGGGAGTGGACGAACGCGCAGCACGCCCGGACAGGGCACTAACAGGAGGACAAGATGATGATTGATGAGTGGCTCGGCGAAGGTGACGTTTGGGATTATAAGGAGGCGAACGTAACGGACGAGAAGAACCCGCTCGTATCCTATCGCATCACACGATTCATGATTAACGACCACAGAATGCTAGACATCGAGACGTACTATGCCGACCACCGGGTCTTCTCTCTCACGGTGAGGGACCCAGACAAGGAAGCAGCGACGACCCAGTGGGAGCTAGCCCAGGGGCACGCACGCATGCTACCGCACTGAGCTTTTCACTGTCCCTCTTCTCACTATTCGTTCTCTCACCTCGGTGGCAGAAGGGGGGCAGTTTCAAGCGCAGCGCTACAACCAGGGGGGAACCATGGATAGGCTGACAATAGAGACCACGGTGGGCGTGATCGACCTGCCGACACAACCCGAGCTACTACTCGTAGAGCTTGCAGAGCTTTACCTAAACCGATACCAAGCAGGTCTGAGCATCGAAGACTGGGAGGACATCATGACGAGAGCAAAGGACTACGTCACGGTTCAGCTTTCCCTGAGGGGGCAGCGATGAAGGCGTCTCCCGATGAGCGGATGCGGGTACTCGACGTGCTGATAGATGACCTATCAGAGCAAGAGGCCTGCAGGATTCTAGGTATATCAACTACACAATACCGGAGAGATGCGTACCAGATTCGTATGTACCATCGCGTCCGGGCAGCCATTGTCGAAGAGGAGAAAAGATGGCAACCACAATCTTAAGTATCGCAGGCATCGTTATCGCACTGTTCGCTATCTCCCTTATCTTGGACCAGTAATGCTCACCGACGACAAGGACATCATCACCGCGTTCGGAGAGCTTGCCTACTGGGAAGCCTACGTCGAACTCCTCAAGAGCTACGGCCATGAGGGTGACGACGAGAACGACGAGAAGATGCGAGAACGAGGACGCCGAGACGCAGAGTTCTCGCTCGGTGCTGGCGCTAGCGGAATCGCGGACGCCTAGGAGAAAGACGTGAAGCTCCCTTTCTTTTTTGAATATAGCAAGATCCCCCAGTGGCTCAGCTACTTCGCGCCCATCTCTATCTGGGCCATCACCATCGGACCCTTCGTGTTCTCACGGGGCAAGATGTCCGAGGTGGTGATGCGCCACGAGACCATCCACTGGCGGCAGTACGTAGAGACCGGGGTGGTCTTCTTCCCCCTGCTCTACCTGTTGTTCTACATCCGGGGATACATTAAGTATGGTGACGGAAGGAAAGCCTACGTGACTATTCCCTTCGAGCAGGAGGCATACCTTTACGAGCACGACCCGTACTATCTACACGAGAGAAAGCTGTGGGCGTGGGCGGAGTTCCGCTCATAATACCGGAGGCCCTTGATGGCGAGAGAGATTGTTGTCCTCCCTCACCTGCGAGTACGCGGGTGGGACGGGGGAGAAGTAGACGACTTGAAGATGTACCAGCGCGTAAGTTGGGAGGCGTTCTGCTCAGAGCAGAAGACGGACGCGATGGCTGTGGGCTACCTCGTACCTGGCGAGGACCAGCAACCTAGGCTCAACCGTGCAGCCCTCGATGCCCTGCGTGCTCACGGCCAAGAGCCCGAACTCCACTGGGCTTTCTTTGATTTGGACCGACCGAACCATGAGCCATGGGCGGATCCTACCCAGGCGACGGTCTCCCTCTACACCTTACTCCCTTCCCTACCTCCGGGGGCGGGTGGGTACACCACGCGTGCAGGTCTGCGTGTCGTATGGCCACTCGATCCCCCCTTGCCTGCCAGCCTAGCGCAGAGCTTCCTCCGTCCCATGACCGAGCTCATCGGCGAGAACACCGAGCTTGAAGTGGACCCCGCTTCGGTGGAATGGACGAGGCTCTTCCGCACACCACGGGCTAACCGAGACGGGACCACGCTACCCTCAGTGGTCCAAGAACCCACCACTCCGCTCAACCCCTACGAGTTCTCCAAAGAGAGGGGCTGGACGCTATCGTCCGACAACCAGGGTTCGGCCACGTTCGACGATGCTGACCTGCCAGATGCCCCGGTGGACCTGAGCTTTGACCAGTGGAAGGCAGCGTGGGCGCACCCCTACCTCAAGGTGGGAAGCCCCATCCCAGAAGAGGGTGGTCACCACTATCCTGTGCTTCGCCGTATCCTTTCCTCGATTGCACGGGCGGGTATCACGGACCCACTGGTGCTGCTGAGCTACGTGTGGGACTCCGTCCAGAACACACCAGGACTGGAGCTAGCCGAAACGTGGCGACTGTGTCTGTGGTTCGCAGCCCAAGAAGAGCACAAGACAAAGCCCGAGACCACGGATCCAGACGTACCACCCCAGCAAGTCACCCGGCCTACACGCGAAGAGTGGGCAGCCATCCGTCCGTACTTCAGGGGACGAGACCGCACCCTCTTCGAGCGACTGGCCGATGGGGTCAAGCTCTCGAACCAGAACGACAGGCTCGCAGAGATCACGTTCCACGCCATCCGCGTACTCGCTGAGAAGGCGGGGGTCAACGACGCAAATGAGATCTACCGATTCGTTCACGCTTCAATGGAAGCAGCCGCACCCAAGGGGCCACTGCCCACGGCGGTATGGAAGCGCGCACTCGAAGCCGTCGACGTGGCTGCACTCGGCGATGACAACGAAGCTGCACGCATCCTCTTCATTCAAGAGCACCCGCTCACGATCAAACAAGTGGGCAAGGGAGGCGGGCTCTTTCAATTAGATACTACGGTATCGCCGTACAGGTACAGGCCGACGGACTCGCAGTCTATCTACTTGCACTTCGACAGGCTGACCCAGCCCAACCTACCCTTCGAGGCAGAGTACCCCTCGGCCATGCCCCTGCAGCAAATCCTGCGTACGTACGGCAGAACGGTGGACCGCGTGGTCTATACCTCAGGGCAAGACGGCACCATCTACTCACGGGCAGGCAACTACATCTCGCAAGGTGTACACACCGTCGAAGCTCGCACGGCGAAGTTCCATGAGGATATCGCTGGGCTGCTGGAACTGCTGGGCGGAGACAACCCAGACCTCCTGCTCGACTGGCTCGCTGCGCTCACCTACACATCCACTGAACCAACGGCGGCACTCTACATCGAAGGGCCACCAGGCTGCGGCAAGTCCCTGCTCGCCATCGCCTGCGCCAGCGTGTTCGGCTCAGCGCCCACCGACTACAACAAGGTACAGGGCGGGTTCAATGGAGCTCTCTTGGCCAACCCTCTGCTGCTCGCAGACGAGGGCATCACGGTCGACAACTACAGCGAGGCCTCAGCAGCGGAGCAGTTCCGCTCGTACGTGGCCAACACCACCCACGCAATCAACGCCAAGTTCGCAGCACCCGCTGAACTGCACGGCGCACTCCGAGTTGTGATCACAGCAAACGATGAGCACGGCCTGCCCTTCAAGAAAGCACTGGGCAAAGACGGCATCGAGGCGATCACTTCCCGTGTCCTTTACCTGAAGGCTGACCCCCAAGCCCGAGCCTACCTCACCAAGCTCGGCGGGCGAAGAGGTATCCGCGACTGGATATCCTCGAACAGTCAGCCCGGACGATTCGCTGAGCACATCCTGTGGCTCAGAGATAACAGGCAGTTAGAGTCAGGTCGCCGCTTCCTTGTGGAGGGACGGCCTACTGCATGGCACCGCACCTTCGCTGCATCTCAGGGCTACAAGCCTGCAGTGCTAGCGGTGACAGCAGGTATCGCTAAGGCCTTAGAAACCACCCCACTCCCTAACATTTACGTCCGTTGTGATACTCAGGCCAAGGTGCTCTGGGTACACCATGGATCTATCTATGACCTCTGGGCTAAATATGCAGACGTTCGAAGACCAAAGCCAGCACAAGTTGGAGAGACCGTTCGTATGCTCGCGGGTGGTCCGTCGAAACAGATCCGCTTCGATAAGCGAAAGTGGTGCTACCCCATACCTTTCCAGGCGTTCGTCGACGCGCAAGTCCTGGAGTGGGGAGACCTCGGGTTCGAGGAGGGCAGCGATGCGGATACGGATTAGCCGCCACGCCTGCGCTCGCTACGCAGAACACCACCCCCTCAACGCTCGCCCGGCTGACCTTCGTCGAGCCATGGACAACAGCATCGAGGTCGACAAGGACATGGCGTTCGCGCTCAGTTCGGGCAACCCACTGCACCCGTCAATGTCTGGTGAATCTTGCAGGTTCTTTGTCACACGAGACGGGTTCGGTATGTTCGTCCTCAAGCCTGACAAGGGCCGCAACCCAAACCGCCTGGTCATGCCCACCTATCTGCGGCTACCCCAAGACCCGAAGCGCGATGCGCTGCTGCAAGAGATAGGGGTACGATGACCTGGAAGAACGACAAAGGGAGGCCCATCAACCTAAGCCCCTCGGCCTACGCCACCTGGGCAGACTGCCCACGCAAGTGGTGGTACGGGTACAAGGAGCGCCGCCCACAAAGGCCAAAGCCCGCCACCATCATGGGCAGCAAAGTCCACGCCGAGCTTGAGCACTACGGAAAGACAGGTGAGTGGCGACCCTTTGAGGCAGACACCGCTGTGTCGGTAAACGTGCCTCAACTGATTGCCGAAGCTGCACTGCCCCACCTACCCGAGGTCACGCCTGGCGAGGGCTTCGCAGACGAGTGGGACGTGGAGGTTAACCTCACTGGGCTGATGTGCGGACCGCTCCCATTCAAGGGGATCGTGGACTTGGGCAATGCTTCGGATCCCAGCAACATCCGGGTCGATGACTTCAAGACCACGTCCAACCCAGAGTTCAGGTGGGCGAAGACGCCCGAGCAGCTACGCATTCACCCGCAGCCCTGCGCCTACGCCTACGCTTACGTAAAGACGAGAGACCTGCCCGAACCGGAGAGCGTAACCTTTCGCCACATCAATCTCAGCACGGTGCCCTACACCTACGACAAAGAAGCAGGTGTGCCAAAGTTCGCCTGCCTCGTGGTTGAGGTGGAGACGCCATGGGAAACAGTCAACGAAGTGTGGCGCGAGATGGAGAAGGCGGCTATCGATATGGCCCACCTACTTGAGACGGAGACTGAAGCGGAAGCTGTCCCCGTCAAGACCTCCGCTTGCAAGAAGTATGGCGGCTGCGACTACGCAGACACCTGCCCTGCTTCTCCGCAGAATCGTGAAGCAATCACGTACCACGGCACTAACGCCGCGAACATCCCAAAGGGAGACGAAGCCATGAGCAAACAACAGATGGACCTTCGCCAGCGAATCCTCGGTGGCAAGAAGACAACGACCACAAAGACCAGCAAGGGTGGAGGGGAAAGCCTCGACGCTCTGACCAAGACCATCATGAGCACCGACGTGTCACTGCCTATCGCTGCAGTCCAGGCGTTGGCCAAGATGAAGGGCATCGCCTACGAAGACGTACTGGCTGCTGGGTTTGAAGAAGTGGACGGATTCGTGAAGCCCGTAGCTAAGGCTAAGACTAAGGCCAAGACCGTGGCTAAGCCCGCACCTAAGGCTAAGGCGAAGCCCGCACCCAAGACTGAGGATCAGGCGTTCATTGCCGCTGGTGACGCAGACGCTTTCATGTACGAAGAGGGCTACGGCACTGGGGTTTCCCCAGCGAAGGTGTGGCTCAAGCACGCAGGCTACGACCCCGAGGCAGACTTCGATGCCTTCCTCAACACCATCAATGCCAAGGTGCTCCACGACCTAGTCGTCCCCACAGACTTCAATGGCACCAAGCGCCAGGCCATCGAGACGTTCTTGCCCGAAGTGGCAGAGAAGCTCAAGGCACTAGACGAGATCGACCCACCCGAAGAGGCACCCAAGCCCAAGCGTAAACGTGGGCGGCCACGTAAGAGCGAGGCCAAGCCCAAGGCAGAGACCAAGCCAGTCGAGCCAGCACCACCACCCAAGCAGGTGGCAAAGGCACCCATCACCGAACGCCCCACCATCTACGTGGGCTGCCGGCCAGACCACGGAGTCATGTCCTTCGATGAGTGGGTCAAGGACTACGAGACCGAAGTGGAGTCCCGAGGTGGCAAAGTCGATGGGCAGTTCGTCCAACCGCTCGCCTACTGGAACGCGCTCGACTACGGGCAAGGACCTAAGAACCTGGCGGCACTCGTGGCAGCCGACCTTCACGCACGCGGACCTGAGATCTTGCCACCCGGCGGTATCTTCGTAGATCCACGTCACCCCGCTGCACCAGTGGTCGTGCCCTTGTTACTCCGCCTCGGCGGTAATGTAGTGCGGGCGCTGTAGTGCCAGGACTCGCTGCTGCTCTAGCCCAGGCAAAGGAGCAGCGGCAAACGACTGGGCAGCCGACAGATATCGAACGCATTCTACAGATTCCAGAGGATGACCTCCAAGAGCAAGCGGAGGCATTCGCTGAGAAGTGGACGCGCAAACTACGAAAGCACCCGGACGCACCCCCACTGCGACCAATACAGGGGCTCGTCCTAGAGACCGCACACCGCGCAACACAGCGTGGTGAACAGATAGGTCTGCTCGGAAACGTGGCCGTAGGTGGAGGCAAGACGCTCATCTTCCTACTGCTACCACGGGTCATGAACTGCGAACGTGCAGTGTACTTATTCCCACCCAAACTACGCAGCACAATAGAGGCGGAGCGGTGGAAATGGAGCCAGCACTACGACATAGCAGAAGTAGAACAGGTGCCATATAGCACACTTTCCCGCCCAGAATCTACCTCGTTGCTAAGACAGTTGCAACCTGATTTGTTGATGGCGGACGAGTGCCAGGCCCTCAGAAACTTCACTGCTGCGAGGACCAAGCGATTCATCCGCTACCTCCAAAGCAATCCGGATACCAGGTTTTGTGGCCTGACGGGTACGCTGACGAAGGGTAGCGTCCTTGACTACGCTCACCTCCTGGAGCTAGCCCTGCGCGAAGATGCGCCAGTGCCCCTCGAAGACAGCCTGCTCCGCGTTTGGGCGAGTGTGATTGACCACGATGGCGAGCCCGATGATATCGCTATGGCGGCCACGTCACCACTCGTCGAAGCCTACCGAGACATCATCAAGCTCCCCGACTACACAGAGAACCGGGCAAGGGAGCAGCGTAGGCAGGCGTTCTACCACCGGCTGCGGACTACACCAGGGGTGATCCTCACCACGGAGTCCTCCTCCGATGCGAAGCTAGAACTCCAAGGCATCTCCTTTCAGGTTTCAAAGGAACTGAAAGACGCCCTCCATACCCTAACAGAGGAGTGGGTGCTGCCCGATGGCTCGGAAGTTATCGACGCCCTGCACTTCGATAGGGCTAAGGCTGAGTTGGCGATGGGGTTCTACTATGTCTGGGACTGGCCTGGTGAGCCGGACGAGGACTGGGTCTTAGCTCGCCGGGCGTGGGCTAGCAGTGTCCGCAAGTTCCTGCAGTACCGTAGCCGTGAAGGGCTGGACTCACCGCACCTGGTCGAAGTCTGGGTAAACGAGAGCCCGCACGCAGAGAGCATTGCACCCGAAGTCGTCCGTGCCCTACGTGACTGGGAAGCCCAGCGCGACAAGCCACCACCCCCGACCAAGCCCGTGTGGATTGACTACACACCCCTGCTCAAGGCCTACGAGTGGGCGGTAACTCAGGACGGACCCGTGCTCCTGTGGTTTCAGACCCGTGCCGTAGCCGCTGCGCTTGAGGAACTGTTCGGCATCCCCGCCCTGTTTGGCGAAGACCCCGACCCCAACGTCCAAGTGCAGGCACTGTCGACCACGGTGTACCACGCAGGCTGGAACCTCCAGCACTGGAATAACCAACTCATCATTGAACCCGATTCAAACCCTGTTGTGTGGGAGCAGTTGCTTGGCAGAACACATAGGCAGGGACAAAAAGCTAGCGTTGTGCGTGCAAGTTGTTTACAGCACGTTTGGCCGCTTCGGCAAAAGCTTGAGCGTGCCGTCCAAAAAGCAAGAACCACCCAAAGTACGCTTCATCAGCAGCAAAAACTGTTGATGGCGTCACGAAACAACATCGGTCCAGTCGGACTGTAAGGAGGCCCCATGGGCATTTTCAGCCAAAGTAAAGACATCCAAGTGCAGGGTACCCGTAACCCCTACCCACGCAGTGGATTCTATCTCGTCGAACTCAATCGCCACGCGTTCAACCCAAGCTCTCGCAAGGACAAGCAGCCGCTTGCAATTGTGGAGTACAAGATCTTGGAAGTTCTGGAAGACTTCGCTGGTACGGCACAGCCTCCCGGCACCCACGTCTCTTGGTTCTCCAAGCTCGAAGTGGACCGCACTGGTGGCCTCACCGACATCGGTAAGCTCAACATGGCTCGCCTCAAGAGCTACGTCCGAGAGCTCCTCGGCGGTGAGAACGCTGGCGTAAACGAGGATGACGTCACCCCCGAAGCTATCGCAACTGCGTTCGGCCAGGACATGAACGACGACAGCGAGACGGCTATCGAAGGCTGGGATGGCACTGAAGTGTCTGGCCTGCAGCTCACGCTGCGTGTGGTCGAAGGCACCTCCGATCGCGGAGCACGG
>Ga0181577_10003787_pt1 | contig 11742 bp, 16 predicted proteins | sample 101ome_21_FD_132468 | JGI IMG/M metagenome (GOLD analysis project Ga0181577, IMG submission 132468) | Coastal salt marsh microbial communities from the Groves Creek Marsh, Skidaway Island, Georgia - 101413BT metaG (megahit assembly) | ecosystem: Environmental > Aquatic > Marine > Intertidal...
GCCCTCACAGTGACAGCGGTTTTGATCGCTGTATCCGTTGGCTTTTATTCGGTGTATCACAAGTTTGCCTCGGGTCGCCAACCCGATGATGACCATAATCACGGTGATGACCAAACGATTCACGATCATCACCACGAGGACCTGGAGGGTTTTCGGGCGTTTTTGCGTAGCCTCATGATGCATGGCGCTGTAGGTACCGCCTTAGGGGGCGTTTGCACGCTGGTGGGTGAACCGCAAAACCTACTGATTGCCAATGTGGCAGGCTGGGATTTCATTACTTTCTTTAAATTCATGGCGCCCGTAACCATGCCTGTTTTGGTATGCGGTCTGCTCACCTGCTTGTTACTGGAGATCACAGGCGCATTTGGCTACGGCGCACTGCTTCCCGATCGAGTCCGCACTGTTCTAGAGGATTTTGACACTCGCCAAAGCGCTAACCGGAATTCACGGGCCACCATGCGCCTGTGGGTTCAAGCCATCGTTGCCGTGATCCTCGTGGTCGGCCTGGCTTTTCACTTGGCGGCAGTGGGCTTGATTGGTTTGCTGGTTATTGTGTTACTCACCGCTTTCAATGGCGTGATTGAGGAGCATCAAATTGGCCACGCGTTCGAAGAGGCTCTGCCCTTCACGGCTCTCCTCGTAGTCTTTTTCGCCATTGTCGCAGTGATACACGAGCAGCATTTGTTTAGCCCGGTAATCCACGCCGTCATGTCCATGGAATTCAGTGTTCAGCCCACCATGTTCTTTATTGCTAACGGCGTGCTGTCGATGATCTCAGACAATGTCTTTGTGGCGACGGTCTACATAAGTGAAATCAAAGAAGCGCTTGATTCGGGTGCCATCACCCGCGATCAATTCGACATGCTGGCTGTGGCCATTAATACCGGCACCAACCTACCTAGCGTGGCAACACCAAATGGTCAGGCGGCTTTCCTATTCTTGCTCACGTCAGCTTTGGCGCCTTTAATTCGGCTGTCCTACGGCACCATGGTCATTATGGCACTGCCCTATACCGTCGTTTTAGGTGGCGTTGGCTTGCTCTGCGTAAAGCTCTTTATCTAACTGAGACGGGGCTCTTTGAGCCCCGCTTCTACCTAACCCTGCCTTCAGCACATGGCTTGCTGAGCCGCGCCCCATATCCTACTGGGCGATACCTAACCTTTTGACTCTCGCCAAATGGCGCGACCGGCAGCCTCGGCTATTTGATCGAGTCGTTTTTCATGACGTTCTAGTTCAGCAGCATCTGCCTGCACAACCCGCAGCGGAACTCGATCGGGGCTTAACCGTCGAATCTGAGAGGCCGCCCCCGCTCCTGCAGACGCGTTGTCATCCTCATCGCTTAGACCAAGACTGGTTTGACCACCGGTCATAGCCAAATAGACGTCAGCTAATATCTCCGCGTCTAGCAGAGCGCCGTGGAGTGTACGGGCCGCATTATCAACCGCGTAACGCTGGCACAGCGCATCAAGGCTATTCCGTTGACCGGGATGCTTACTCCTTGCCAGTACCAACGTATCGGTAACCGATGTTGAATCCATTAGAGACAGCTGATCGGGATTGATACGCTTGAGTTCCGCATCGAGAAAGCCGATGTCAAAGGGCGCGTTGTGAATGATCAGTTCCGCCCCGTCGATAAACTCTAGAAAGGCGGCCGCAATGCGTTCGAAGCGTGGCTTATCAGCCAGAAAATCGGGTCCAATGCCATGAACCGCCAACGCACCTTCATCAATGTCGCGATCGGGTTGGATGTATTGGTGGTAGTGGCGTCCGGTCAACTTACGATTAACCAGCTCGACACAGCCAATTTCAATAATGCGATGACCCTGACTGACCTCTAGTCCAGTGGTCTCGGTATCCAGCACAACTTGCCGCATGATTAGGCTCCCAGCTCGGCGATGCCGCGGTTTGCCAGCGCATCTGCTCGTTCGTTTTCTGGATGGCCACTATGGCCTTTAACCCAGTGCCATGACACCCGATGACGTGATGTCTCTTTATCCAGCATCTGCCAAAGATCCTGATTTTTCACCGGCTTTTTGGCGGCAGTCTTCCAGCCTGACTGCTTCCACTTGGGTAACCACCGAGTGATACCGTCACGCACGTACACCGAATCAGTGGTCAACGCCACGTCACAATCTTCAGTCAGCGCCTTTAGACCCTCAATGGCAGCAGTCAATTCCATACGATTGTTCGTGGTATCGGGTTCGCCACCCCACAGCTCCCGCTCATGGCTACCAAACCGCAATAAAGCTCCCCATCCGCCAGGCCCCGGATTTCCCTTACACGCACCATCGGTATAAAGTTCTACACGCTTCATTCAACGACCCGTAATGACGGCGGCTGACGGGGAGATACCTGGCCTTGAGCACCCGCTGCGGGTTTTGAGACCGGCAGCCCCATCAACGGACGCCGGACAGCCGAGCTCACGGGCGTCTGTAGGTGCCCTCTGACAATTTTAGTGGCGTGCAGTAAATAGACACTTCCCAACGGTGTATTCCAGCCGACCAACATGTCATCGAATTTTGCTAGCCAACGTCCAATGCGCCCCTCGCCATCGACAGGTAAAACCAATTTATGCCGTGCTCGCGCCACTGAAAAATCCAGCAGCTGGAGCCAGTCTTCTAGCTGACGAGGACTGGGTATCCGCCAAGGATTTTTGAATCGTGAGAACACGCGGTGACGTAAACTGCGCCAAATGCCAAGCCCGCCCAATCGATTGATATTAACGATGAGTAACTGCCCCCGCGCGGTGAGTACCCGCTGTGCCTCACGCAAGATGGGGTGCGCATCACTTTCACCATCAAAGGCGTGAATCAGTACCAAGGCATCTATGGACTCGGAGGCGAAAGGCAACTCCCCTTCACTGCCCACGACCGCTGGCGTTGATTCAGGGGCGGCCAGGTAATCGGGTATGAGGCGTGTAATGTGCTGTACCCGACTCATCTGAGAAAAATCCATGCCCATGTCAATGCCGGCAATCACCATGTGATAGCCGAACCAATCATCAAGTAGTGGCGCCAAATCGCGCTCTATCTGCTGCCGTAGCCTCGTCGCTGCAGGCTTTTCTTGGTACCAGCGAGCAAGCGCATTACGCTCTAAGCGTCGGATGAGGGCTGTATTCGAATAGGACATGCCGGCACAATAGCGGCTGAATGCCTGATACAGCAAGTTGCACGGGAGTTATTTATGTCCACCACCCTCGATGTCACCCCAATACCAGCCTTTGATGACAATTACATTTGGCTACTATCCACACCCAATGGTGATGCCGCCGTTGTGGACCCAGGTGACGCGCAACCGGTTAATACGTATCTGAAGTCGCACGGTTTAACACTCAAACAGATCCTGATTACCCACCACCACTACGATCACACCGGGGGTATTGAAGCACTGACAGCCGACTGGCAATGCGAGGTGATAGCTCCGGAAAACCCCTCGATCGCGGCCGTTTCTAAGCGCGTCACCGAGGGTGACGAGGTAACCGTTCTAGGTCAGCTCTTCGACGTGTTAGAGGTGCCCGGGCACACGCTAGACCATATTGCCTATTACCGCGACGACATCTTATTTTGTGGCGATACGCTGTTTGCCGGTGGTTGCGGACGAGTTTTCGAGGGCACCCATCCACAGATGCGGCAATCACTGGCCAAGCTGCGGGCACTGCCCACGAATACCCGGGTATTTTGTGCTCACGAGTACACGCTCTCTAACTTACGCTTCGCGCTCGCCGCCGATCCCAATAATGCTGAACTCAAGGCGAGATTTGATCGTTGCGAATCGCTTAGGGCGGCAAACCAACCAACCGTGCCCTCAACACTAGCCGAAGAGCAGGCGACCAATCCCTTTTTACGCTGGGACGCTCAGTCGCTCATTAACGATCTTAGCGCTCAGCAAACACTTATTGGCGAAGACGGAGATGGCGTCTTTCAAACATTGAGGGAGTGGAAAGATCGCTTCTGATGCCGAATCGCCACAAGAAGACGGCCATGCATACAGTCTGTTTGTATAGTTGTCTTTCACCGGCACCTCTACCCATGGCACTTCAATTGACCGGACGTTGCACTCCAGCTCATCGGTCCCCATTGTTTCGCCCTTTTGAGCCAATGGCAACGCCGCCGTTAAGCCAAAAACAGTCGCGACATATCGTGCGAAACAGGGCTTGAGATGGCGATGACACTGGCACGGCTTTGCCTCATTTTAGTAGCGACCCTCACGTTGTTGAAAGGCCCATCATCTCAGGCCGAGCTTGCACCCCCACCGCTCGCACTGACTGACAGCGTGGTAGAGATCGAAGTCGACGTTATTCGGCGGGAGCAAAATCAACCGCGGCATCATCTAGAGCGCTGCTCGGGTGTACTTATTCGGCAGCAGGGTGATATCAGAGTATTGTCGGCATGGCACTGCTTTGACGGCTACGAAAATCTGGCAAAACCGCCTCGCGTCCATTTCAAAGGTCAGCTGGCAACGGCGAGATTACTGCGCACTGGCGGATCCATGGCCAACGATTGGGCCATACTGGCCTTGACTGCTCCACTGGAGGGCGTCGCGCCCCTGCCCCTGGCATCGGATGCAGATAAGGCAATCCGAATGCGCGGGCAAGCCGTGGGATTTCCACGCAATACTAACGCGGATAACACATCGACACTCCAGCACTCCGCTAGTTGTGAGGTTATTGGGCGATTCAAGGGCTGGTGGTCCACCCAGTGTCAGGCAATCGAAGGCATGTCCGGCGGGCCATTTGTCACACTGAGCCCAGAGGGGCCAGTTTTAAGCGGTATTGTGTCAGCTCGAGACTCAGATGGGCGCGTACTGATTGCCCCAATGCCTCAGTGGATATTGCGGCGGCGCTAAACGAGGCCACGCCCGACCTGCTGGTGACCTAGCCGATAACGCATCTTGGCGAAACCGCGTGCTAGCCGGCCAGCAAGCTTCGGACGGGCCGTTAAGGGTCGCTTTTGCTTTCGTCCTCATCGAGAACGAGAACCCGGACATCTACCTCGGTCTGCTCGACACCCGCATCCTTGAGGGCCGATTCGATCTCCTCGGGGGTAGGCTCTCTTCCCTGTGCCTGAGCTTGTTTTAGTACTTGATTCACAGCGGTCACTATTGCCTCATGAGGTGGCGCATCGCCGCCCCCTTCAACATCCAATTCCAGCTCTATGGCCGTTGCAGGACCGTCGGTCGATGAGTCTGGCGCTAGATGCAGCCGGACAGCTTTTTTGACTGACTCGGGGCCATGATGCTCTCGATGCAAAGGGCCCTCTCCGGGCTCACCGATCCAAACACCGTGATGCCCCTCGGGCAATAGCTCGCCACCGTGAACCGAAAAAGGCGGATGAAAACGCGGCTGCGGAGGCGTAATGACATCATCGAGCAAAATGGCACCTCCAATCAAAATACCGATCACCACGGCGGGGCCGTACTGATGACTCATCCCCTAGTCTCCTTCAAATTAAGCGCCATAAGGGTCAACGCGGATATAAAATCATTTGCGTACAACGAAACACGGCAATCTTCTTGTCCCGCTCTCGGTGCATGACAACGGCGTCCCAAACCTGAGTGCTAGATCCGCGGTGTAATGCCGTCGCCTCACAGTACAGACTGCCCTCTCGCGCCGTCCCTAAATGGTTGGATTTCATTTCAATGGTGGTAAACCCAGAAGCTCCCTCGGGCAGAAAACCCATACAACCATGACCACAGGCACTGTCCGCAAGCGTAATGATGCCACCGGCATGCAAAAACCCATTGGGTGCCAGGTGAAATGACTTGATCGGCATTTCGGCCTCGACGTACCCCGGCTCCAGCTTCAGTAATTCAATACCCAAATAGCCGGGCAACAGATCCTTCGAGACTTCGTTGAGCGTATTCGCATCCATAACAACTCACTTTGTAGATGATTTCCGCGGGTTAGATCGAGGACTTAGCGCTACCGCGGCCAACCCCAATCCGAGATCTCACTATCCGCCGCAAGCCAAGCAAAGACCAGAAAAGCCGCCACGTTTTGGTCCAATTCGGCGGCGCTTATCTTATCAAGGGTATCGTCTGCGGTGTGGTGCAAATCAAAATAATCGCGGCCATCTTGGTGCAAGCGAAAGGACGGCATGCCTGCGGAGATCATGGGTGTCAGATCTGGACCCGCACCCGCCTGATCTCGGCTTCCCGGCATAATCCCCAACGGCTCAAGTAGGGCTTCAATGGTATCGATGAGCGGTCCTGCCTTGGGCGCATAACTGCTTGTGCGCCAGATCCGACCTGCGCCAAAATCGCTCTCTGACCCCACGACATGCAGATCTAGACTATCTGAATACGCTGTTCGATAAGCATGACCACCTAGCAAACCCACCTCCTCTGCACCCCAGAAAATCAACCTAACGGTTCGGCGCGGCCTTTTACCCGACTCGAGTATCAGGCGAGCGGCCTCGAGAGAGATCGCCACACCGGCACCATCATCAATGGCGCCCGTACCCAAATCCCATGAATCAAGGTGACCACCCATCACAACGATCTGCTCCGGATATTGCCAACCCGGGATCTCGGCAATGACGTTACCGCTTGCCACCACCCCCGTGAACTTCGTCGACACTAACAAGCCGACCGTCACAGAGGGGTATCGCGCCAGTAAGCGCTCCAATTGATCGGCATCTGGATTAGATAGGGCCGCAGCGGCAATCTTGGGCTGATCGGGGGCGTATCGCAGGGCCCCGGTATGCGGCATCCGGTGTGAATCGGTGCCAATAGAGCGTATGAGCAGTCCAATCGCACCCTTACTGGCCGCTACGCTCGCCCCTGTGCGTCGCAGACGCCCAAAATAACCATAGTGTGATCCGTCCTGCGTGCGTTTCATGGCGTGGCTCACGTAGGCAATTTTGTCCTGCAAGCTACCGGCTGGGGCTGCTTCAAGCGCCTGTAGGTTAGCGAAATACGCGACTTCAGCTTCAATGCCACCATCGGGCGTGGACACCGAGCCACCCAAGGCCGTAACAGCTAGCGGCTGATGGCCGGGTGTCACGACCCAAGCCAATTCGGTTTCGCGTTGCCAGCCTTCAATATCAAATGGCTCGACGCGTACATTACTGAAACCCAGCTGCTTGAGTTGGCTTACTGCCCAGTCCCTTGCTCTAGCCTCAGCTTCAGAGCCCGCTAAGCGCGGACCCACTTCCGTGGTCAGTGACTCCACCCACTCAAATGCGCGAGTACCCGCCAGGGCATGATCTCGAAGCTGCCGAGCGTGCTCGATAGACTCGACAGTGAGTCCATCTTCATTCTCGGCCATCACCTTCAATGGGTGAAGCAAAAATGCCAGCGCGAGCGTTAGGCCTAACGCCGATAGTTTTAGCCATCGATCTGGCTTGGCTATCCCCTGCCGGCGCAGGGTGAAGGCCAATGAGTTGGACGGACGCCGTATTTTCACGCTAACTCCTTTGAACCACGGTTACAGCCGTTGTAGGCTGAATGCATGTAACGCTATATATTCACACCGCCTCAGAGGTCTGCAATGGACGATTACAAGCCCACTACTCTAGCGTACTTCGCCATGCTACTGTTCGCACTACCACTAACACTTGCTAGTGCGACAGGCTTCGCCGGGCAGGCAGTCCAAGCCGATCGACAGATTACAGTGAGCGGTTCCGGATCTGTGACTCTCGCACCCAGTTACGCCACCTTCACGGCGACGCTCGAGAGGCATGCACAAACAGCATCGGCTGCGCAGGACGCCGTTGAGCAAGGGGTGCGCCAAGCGGTAGCCGCACTACGAACCTCGGGGCTTGCCGATGAAGCCATCACCGCGGAACACATTCGTATCGAGCCGCGCTATCGATACGTCCCCCAAACCAACGAAAGGCTTGAAGATGGTTTTACTTCTAGTCGTAAGTTATTAATAAAAATAGATAACATTGAATCACTGTCGGCAATAATCGGTGCCTTGGCTAGCGCCAAGGTAGGCTCAATTAGCCCCCCGGAATACGCTAGTAATGCAACCGATGCCGCTTACGAGCAAGCACTGACACTCGCGCTCGAGCAAGCTCGATCCCGCGCCAGGGTGTTAGCGCAGGCAGCTGGAGGGCAATTAGGACCCCTGATATCGGCAGACACTGAACGCACGCCCTCGATGCCAGCCGCGGGCGCCAGACTGATGGCCGCGTCACCCGAAGCGAATTTTTACCGCACGGGGCCACTTACCGTGAGCGCCTTCGTACGCACGGTTTGGGCACTGGAAGACACCCAATAGCCTTATTCTTACAAGGGCTATATCGCCTAATTGCCCCTTGGAAACGGGCTCAAGCGCCCCTATTATTAGCTGTAACACGGTTACCCACGTTCACATTCAGGAGAGTGATCCCCATGAACGACAAAACCCTTTCAACTGCACAAACCGCTTACGGCAGCGCGGGCGTATTGAGCACGCACAAGGTACTGCGTAACACCTACATGCTGTTGGCAATGACATTAACCTTCAGCGCCATTACGGCCGGCATTGGCATGGCCATGAAGATCGGCCAAGGTACTGCGCTGGTTGCCATGTTAGCTGCGTTCGTCATGTTATTTGTGGTTAATCGCATGGCGGATAGCGCCAAAGGTCTACCCGCTATTTTTGTTTTCACCGGCCTAATGGGACTGTCCCTTGGCCCCATGCTTAATGCCTACCTGGCCTTCCCGGGTGGTCCCGCACTGGTGCTCCAAGCGCTTGCAGGGACGGCTTTGGTATTCTTTGCGCTGTCAGCCTACGCGCTGACCTCACGCAAAGACTTTTCCTTCCTCGGTGGTTTTTTGATGGTGGGATTGATTGTGGCCGTAGTGGCTATGATCGCTAATATCTTTTTGCAGATCCCCGCCCTGTCACTCACGCTCTCGACAGTTGTGGTGTTCATCATGTCGGGCATGATCTTATTCGACACCAGCCGTATTATTCGCGGCGGTGAGACTAACTACATTCGCGCAACGGTATCGATGTACCTAAACGTCTACAACCTGTTCGTGCATCTGCTGCACCTGCTCACTGCTTTCGCCGGCGGTGATGACTGATACAGCGCTTGATGTGACGACAAACCCCGGCTCTGGCCGGGGTTTTTGTTTATTCAGTTGTCGGCCAAGGACTTAATTCCTCGTGCGCTTCACGCTACTGGTTAACTGCGGTCCCGAGCAGACCACCGCCTATACACACGCCGGCAGGTTATGTAGTGCGCTGCACCAGGCCGGGCACAGCTTGGTCAGGGTGTTCTTCTACGGTGAGGGTACTTTGGCGGCACACGATGATAGCCATTGGCTGGGCATCACAGCGCCTGAAACAGAGCGGGTGCTGTGCAGCGCTTCAGCGGAGCTATACGGCATAACCGAGGCGCCGGAGGGTTTCGTCATTGGCGGCTTGGGCTCACTCATGGAGGCCGGTCTAGACAGTGACCGGGTCATACAGTTTGGTTAAACCCACGACATGGCTGGTTCGAGTCTCGGCAGGACCCAGCGATTTGACCAAGCTCTTCCAGGGGCTCGATTGCGTGCTGGCTTGTGGCGCTTTTGAGCAATCTGTCTCGGTGGTTTTTGAGGGTGATGCCTTGGCATGGCTCACAGCCCCCAGCAATTCAGAGGACGTAACCCTGGTTAGCGAGAGGCTCGAGCGAGATCCCATTAAACTATTGAGATCTCTGCCCTTGTACGACATCGCTGAAATATTCGTACTGGACGCCGAGAAGGTTTCATTGCGCGCCGATTTAAATGAACTGACGCTAAGTCCAATTGGCGGCCATGACTTTCAGCAGCTCATTGCCAATTCACAATTTACGCTGGGATTCTAATGGCACTGCATAGCGTACACACAGTCACGGGGTTATCTCGCTGCATAGTAGCGCTGGGAGAACAGGACGCGCTGCTGATTCTTGAGGCCGAGGCACTGGCTGTAGTTCACGAAGTGCCGATTCCCTGCCCCGTTTTTTATCTGTCACCGACCGCGGCTGATCAAACCATGCCCCCCAATGTCATGGACCTACCCGCTCCCACCGTGACAGCGGTTGATTACCATGGCTGGGTTAAGCTGTGTAAGCAACACCCGCAGCAGCTGGATTGGCGCTAGGGTAATGGACGAGGCAACGTTGTTAGCTGAATGTGATGGCCACGGCTTTCTTGCCGACTGGCAAGCCTGGACACCGGAGGTTGCCCACACCTTCTCACAGATTGAGGGGGTTGAGCTTACCGAGGCGCACTGGGAGATCTTGGGTTTGCTCCGAGATTTCTATCAGGAATACGAAGCGTCGCCTGCTAACCGTGCCCTTGTGAATTATGTGAAGCGCCAGCTCGGTTCAGATAAGGGCAACTCCTTATATCTCATGTCACTGTTCCCGGGCAGTCCAGCGCGTGTGGGCAGTCGCATCGCGGGCTTGCCTAAGCCCAAAAATTGCCTGTAGAGACCGGCTCATGATGTCTGCACCCACCGAAGACTACGACGCATTATTGTCTGCCAAAATTGATCGCTGGCAGCCTGCGTTTCGAACGCTCAATGCCCCCGAAGCCGAGGTATATCCCTCGCCTCCAGAGGGCTTTCGGCTGCGCGCCGAGTTTCGCATGTGGCACGAAGGTGATGACTTAAATTACGTCATGTTTCCCAAGGGCGATTCCCGCACCCCGCAGATAGTAGAGCACTTCCCTATCGCCTCAGTCACCATTCAACAACTCATGCCCGCGCTGCGAGAACGCCTCAAAGTGGATCCGCAGTTGAGACGGAAGCTATTTCAGGTCGAGTTTTTAAGCACCCTTGCCGGCGATCAGCTGGTCACCCTTATTTATCACCGCCCTCTTGATGACGAGTGGGAGCAAGCGGCAACGGCACTGACTGCTGACTTGTCGATTAACATCGTGGGGCGCAGTCGAAAGCTGAAACGCATCATTGGGCGCGACTGGGTTGAGGAGAGTCTTATCGTTAATGGCGAAAGCTACCGCTATCGCCAACCTGAGCAAGCTTTCAGTCAACCCAATGGCGCGGTAAACACCCATATGTTGAACTGGGCACAGACGGCTACAGCTAACGCCAAGGGAGATCTCCTAGAGCTCTACTGCGGTGTTGGTAACTTTACACTGCCGCTTGCGCAAAATTTTGAGCGCGTGCTCGCCACTGAGATGTCAAAATCAGCGACTGCAGCGGCTCAGCATAATCTTGTCGACAACGGCATTGGCAATGTGCACTTCGCTCGGTTATCTGCGGAGGAAATGACCGAGGCCATGTCTGGCAAGCGCGAATTTAGACGGCTTGCCAGTCTCCCCCAACCACTGGCCAATTATGAGCTGAAAACGCTACTTGTAGATCCGCCACGGGCGGGGCTTGATGCGGCGACACTGGCTCTCGCGGCAGGTTTTGAGAGGATTGTTTACATCTCCTGCAATCCGGAGACGCTGCTGGCCAACTTGATGCAACTCGATAGCACTCACCACATCGAGCAACTGGCCTTCTTTGACCAATTTCCCTACACCGATCATTTGGAATCAGGGGTGTTACTGCGAAGACGAGTCAGCAACTAGCTATTGATGAATTCGGCAATGGTTTCCGCCACACCGGCCTCATTGAGCTGAGGCGCATGTCCCACCTCGGGCACTTGCAGCAATCGCATGGCCGGATGCCGCCGCTGCATTTCCTCGACGCAGGACATATCTAGCAAATCGGTGATTTCACCGCGAACCAGCAGTAGCGGTTTGGTAGCCAGTAAGTCATACACCGGCCACAAATCCGGTGGTACGGCGGCGCTGTCATCCTCACGCATAGGC
>Ga0181577_10003790_pt1 | contig 11736 bp, 7 predicted proteins | sample 101ome_21_FD_132468 | JGI IMG/M metagenome (GOLD analysis project Ga0181577, IMG submission 132468) | Coastal salt marsh microbial communities from the Groves Creek Marsh, Skidaway Island, Georgia - 101413BT metaG (megahit assembly) | ecosystem: Environmental > Aquatic > Marine > Intertidal zone...
GGCACTAAAAAATGAATACGAAGTTCTGCAATTCCTCCAATTTCCAAATGACAAAACTCCCTATGTTTATTACAAAAATTAATTACCTTAGCCAATAACCATTTTATACCTATTTTAACGCTTTTGATGATGATGAAAAAGGTTTATGCTGTTATTGCCTTGATTGGTCTTCTCTTTTCCTGCTCGCTCGAAGTCCCCTATGAAATCAGAAAGGAATATAATAATTTGCCAGAAATGGTTGACTTCAATTACCATGTCAAACCAATACTCTCAGACCGATGCTATCAATGCCACGGCCCTGACGAAAAAACCCGAAAAGCTGGATTGAGATTGGATCTAGAGTCTATAGCTTTTTCCAAATTGGAAAGTGGAAAAAGAGCCTTTAGCTCAGGAAATTTATATAAAAGCGAAAGTGCCCACAGGATCATACATGACGATCCCGATATTATCATGCCACCCCCCGAAGCCAACTTGGCTCTTACCAACAGAGAAAAAGCCATCATTTTTAAATGGATTGAGCAAGGTGCAGAATGGAAAGAACATTGGGCATTTTTACCTCCCAAAAAACAAATACCCAAAGCAAACACCAATCAGTTAAAAAATCCTATTGATCAGTTCGTTAAAAAGAAATTAGACCAAGAAGGCCTGGATTTTTCTCCTAAAGCCTCTAAAGCTATTTTGGCCAGAAGGCTTTACCTAGATTTGATTGGGCTTCCACCATCCATTGAGGAGCTAGACGCTTTTCTAAATGACAAAAGTGATCATGCATATGAAAGCCTAGTAGATCAACTTCTTAAAACGGACGCATATGCTGAGCGTTTAGCCCTGGACTGGCTTGACCTGTCTCGCTATGCTGATTCCCATGGTTTACATGCAGATGGTATTCGAACCATGTGGCCCTGGAGAGATTGGGTTCTAAAAGCCTTTAAGCAAAATATGCCCTACGACCAATTCGTAACCTGGCAACTTGCGGGAGACCTCCTACCCAAAGCCACACAAGAGCAAAAACTCGCCACCGCATTCAATAGAAATAGCCCTATGACTGCAGAGGGCGGAGTAATCGACGAAGAATGGCGGTTGCATTACGTTTTTGACCGCACTGAAACCCTCTCTACTGCATTTTTGGGACTCACCGTAGCCTGTGCCAAATGCCACGATCATAAATTTGACCCTATTTCACAAAAAGATTATTACCAGCTTACCGCTTTCTTTAACAACATCAGAGAACTAGGTATGACTGGGGATGATGGAGAGTTCGGACCCCTATTAGCCCTCTCCAATAAGGCAACACAAACCAAATTAGATCAACTAAATCAGGGGCTTAACCACATCAAAAAAGACATTACAATCACCCGTGAACAATTACAAAAAGTATATCAATATTCTAAGGAACTCGTTTTAAAAACCAAAGCAAAGCCTCAATTGATATTTCACGCTGCATTTGAAAAAATGACCAAGATCGAAAAGAGAAGACACAGCGTGGATGGTAAAAAAGATTTCTTTGGCGGAATTGATCAAATGCCTGAAATCGTACCCGGTATAAATGGGAACGCCTTTCAATTCACTAAAGACCACGATCAGCTATATATCACAAACAAATTGATCCCCAACATTGAATGGACAGACCCATTTTCCTTCTCCATTTGGTTGAATACGAGCAAAAGAAAAGAAGGATCTTCCCAATCACTAATAGCCAACTCTGGAGGGAAAAATGACCTTTGGCGCGGATGGGAGTGTTATTTGGACGACCAAAACAGAGTTAACCTCCGTTTAATTAATGTAGCCCCCTCCAACCTCATACATGTAAGGTCAGTGGACTCCCTGCAATTGAATGCGTGGCATCACCTTACCCTTACTTTAGACGGTACCGGAAAAACAGAAGGCGTTCAATTTTTTCATAATGGAAAGGAAATAGAAACTGAAGGGGTTATTGACAACCTTTACAAAACTATAAAACCCACATACCGGGATAGAAAAAAAGGCTTCGTAAGTGCTCAAAGAAATTTAATTATTGGAAAATCTTACGAAGGTTCCACGGGAGACTACGGCTTATTCACTGGTAAACTTGACGAACTGAAATTCTTCAGGGGAGTGCTAACGCCCTTTGAAATTAAATCGATATACTCGGAAAACTCTAAACAAAAAGAAGATATTGAATGGTCAGTCGTTCAAAATCACCTTATTGAAAAAGACCTCAAAATCCTCCAGCTCAAAAAGGAGCTCAAAGATAATCGGGAACAATATTTGAAAAATTATGCACCCATCCCCGAAATTATGGTTATGCGTGAAATGGAGCAGTCTCGCCCTACATACCTTTACAATCGCGGTAATTACAGTGAGCCCCTTTATACCGTTGAGCCCAAAGTACCCGATATCCTGCCAGCGATGGATGAAAGTTTCCCCAAAAATCGATTGGGTCTTAGCCAGTGGCTTTTTGATCCTAAAAACCCGCTGACCGCCAGAGTAGCCGTAAACCGCTATTGGCAATTAATCTTTGGAAAAGGCCTTGTAGCAACACCCAACGACTTTGGGGTTCAGGGACAATTGCCCTCCCATCCAGAGCTACTCGACTGGCTGGCCACCAGTTTTAGTGAGGACTGGGATTTAAATGCACTGATTAAAAAGATGGTAATGTCAAAAACGTACCAGCAACAATCAGTAAGCAATCCAACACTTGAGCAAAAAGATCCCAACAACCTTCTCATGGGACGAGCCAATTCTTTCCGATTACCGGCAGAGATTATTCGGGATAATGCACTAAAAGTAAGTGGCCTTCTCAACCCCAAAGTAGGAGGGGAAAGTGTCAGACCCTATCAGCCCAAGGGGCTTTGGAAAGAAAAAAACAACTTCTCCACTTTTCTATTAGAATATCAAGAGTCTCAAGGAAAAGACCTTTATCGTAGAGGGCTATATACCTTTATTAGACGTACCTCACCACCACCTAACATGCTCACTTTCGATGCCACTTCCAGAGAGGTTTGTACTGTCAAAAGAGAAGTAACCTCCACTCCACTTCAAGCACTGGTTCTACTCAATGACCCGCAATTCTTTGAAGCCTCCAGGATTTTTGCCGAACGTATAATCAAAAGCAAAGACAACCTCGAGGAGCAGATTACTTACGGATTTCGGTTGGCCACCTCACGCTACCCAAAGGAGCAAGAACTAAACATACTTGTTGATATGTACAACAGTCAATACCGATATTATAGACAAAACAGAGACAAAGCCTATCAAGTTCTTAGCGTAGGTAAAAAACCCAGAGATATGAACCTCTATAGTGTAAAAACGGCCGCAATGACCATAGTTGCCAATACATTGCTTAACCACAACGAAACTTATACTAGACGTTAAAATGCACTGCAACGACCACCACCATCACGAAAATAAAAACTACTCCCGCAGGGACTTTTTGACCAAAACTTCTCTTGGGCTAGGTGCACTCTCCCTGGGTTCTCTGATAAGTCCAGTCAATGCCTATGGTCAAAGTGACTTTTTGAATCTTTTAGAAAGTGAAAAGATGAAACTGCCCCACTTTATCCCCAAAGCCAAAAGAGTAATTTATTTATTTCAGAGTGGTGCTCCTTCACAATTAGATCTCTTCGACTTTAAGCCTAAACTTAATGAAATGTTTGGCAAAGAAGTGCCAAAAAGTATTTTGGGAGAACAAAGGCTCACCGGTATGAGCTCTGGACAAAATTCCTTCCCCATGGCCGGCTCCCTATTCAAATTCAATCAACACGGCCAAAGTGGTGCGTGGATGAGTGAACTCATGCCTCATACTGCCAAAATCGTTGATGAACTATGTTTCATAAAATCCATGTACACCAATGCCATCAACCATGATCCTGCCATTACCATGATCCAAACCGGATCAGAACTGCCCGGCCGACCCTCCATTGGCTCTTGGCTCAGCTACGGTTTGGGAACCGACAACAAAAACCTACCCGAATTTGTCGTTTTGGTCACGAAAGGCAAAAACGGTCAACCCATCTACTCCCGACTATGGGGAAATGGATTCCTGCCTTCCCAACACCAAGGGGTCCAATTCCGGTCCGGAAAAGATGCTGTACTCTATCTTGACAATCCCCCTGGAGTTACAAGTGACATCAGAGAAGAACAACTAAAATCACTAAAAAAATTGCAAAGCATGCATTATGCAGATATTGGTGATCCCGAAATTTTGACCAAAATTTCCAATTACGAAATGGCATATCGCATGCAAACATCTGTACCCGAAGTGATGGACGTCTCCGATGAACCCCAATACATTTTTGACCTCTACGGTGAGGACAGTAAAAACCCGGGCACCTTTGCGGCAAACTGCCTGCTCGCACGAAAACTAGCTGAAAAAGACGTGAAATTCATCCAGCTCTATCACCGTGGCTGGGATCAACACGGCAACCTTCCCAAAGACATCAAAAAACAAGCCAAAGAAACTGATCAGGCCACCGCAGCACTAATTAAAGACCTCAAACAAAGAGGGCTATTGGAAGACACATTGGTCATTTGGGGTGGAGAATTTGGTCGAACCAACTATTCCCAGGGGATGCTTAAGCCAGACAATTATGGCCGAGATCACCATCCCCGTTGCTTCACTATCTTTATGGCCGGTGCCGGAGTCAAAAAAGGAATCACCATCGGATCGACCGATGAATTTGGGTACAATATAGCCGAAAGACCTGTTCACATTCACGATTTTCAGGCAACGCTCATGCACCTTCTGGGCATAGATCACGAAAAACTAACCTTTAAATTTCAAGGCAGACGCTATCGATTGACCGACGTACACGGCAATGTAGTCAATGAAGTGTTGGCCTAAATATAAATATGCGCTCAGAACTCTTCGATTTTCTCGGTAGCCTCCATCCCCTTATGGTACACCTTCCAATTGGTATTATCCTGCTAACTATTGCCATTGATGTTTTTATGCGAAACAAAAATAACAGTGTCCAAAGGGTCATCACCATGGGATGGTTTTTTTCATTCTTTAGTGGATTATTGGCCGCACTCTTTGGCTGGTTTTTGGGAGACAGTGGCTATTATTTTGAAGAACAGATAAACATTCATCGCTGGAGTGGTGTCGCTCTTGTCTTTTTGAGTTTTATGATCTGGATACTACTCTTCATTAACTTTCGATTTAATAAATCTTTTAAGCAATCCATTAATATAACTGCTATTATTCTGCTTATGCTAACCGGTCATTTTGGAGGAGAAATGACCCATGGTCAAAACTACCTTTTTGATAACCTTCCCTTTGTAAAAAAAGAAATTTCGCTAACCCCCCTATCGGAAGTCGAAAGCTCGGAAGTTGACTCCCTTTATGTCTTCGAAGATTTGATTTTTCCTGTTTTGGAAGAGAAATGTATTACATGCCATAATGAAAACAGAGCCTATGGAGGACTGAATATGAATGCTTTTGAAAGTATGATGGAAGGAGGAAATAGCGGATCGGGTATTCAAAAAGGTAAACCTTATGAAAGTTTGATCTATAAAAGAATCAGTTTTCCACAAGACCATCCAAAATTTATGCCCCCGGCCGGAGTTCCAATGAGCTATGATCAAATCGCTATAATGGAGTGGTGGATCGATAAGGGAGCAAAAAAACAAATGCCGATTAACCTGGCTCGAAATGATTCAAAAATGCTACGCCTAATGGAAGTCCTTTACAAATTCGACCTTAGGGAAAAAACTTATCTGGAAACTCTTAAGCTTCCTGGGCTATCTTCCGAAGAACTAAATGGCTTAAATGATGAAAAATTCATTTGGCGTTTTCTCAATGCTGAAAAAAGCTTTTTGGACGTGAAATTCACTGCCAAAACAATCCAAAAAGTCGATTTGCTTATCATGCAAAAAGTAAAAGAAAATGTAACATGGCTAAACCTTGCAGACTGTATGCTCAGCGATGAGCTCCTAAGTTACCTCGGTACATTCCGCAACCTAACCCGTCTCAAAATCCAAAAAAATCCATTGGTAACTGACAAGGGCATAGATGGACTTAAGGAATTGAAAAATCTTAGCGAACTTAACCTTTACGGCACAAGTGTTACTGACGCTGCTTTTATTACCCTAGGGCAAATGACAGCTCTCAAAAAATTATTCTTGTGGAATACCCTTGTAACTCCATCAGGCATAAAGAATTTTAAAACTCAAAATCCTGAGATTGAAGTAATCGCAGGGCTTTGACTATTGTAATTTAAAAAGGTCGTCCTCCTTTTTTTCCTCATCCGGCTCTGTAGGCTCTATCTGTTCTACCTTACGTAGTTTGGACAGCATGATTCGCGTACGGGTGGTCACCATTTTTTCTATCTCGTTGTCAGCTTCTTTAATTTTTCGCTGAGCCTTTTCCAAGACAGTGCCAAAGGCCGAAAACTCCTTTTTGACACTGGCCAAAACCTCCCAAACCTCACTGCTGCGTTTCTGAATGGCTAGGGTTTTAAATCCCATTTGCAAACTATTGAGCATGGCAGCCAAAGTGGTAGGGCCGGTAAGTATGATCTTGTATTCTCTTTGCAATTGAGCGATGACCTTTGGATGTCGGGTCACCTCGGCATACAAACCTTCGAAAGGTAAAAACATGATCCCGAAATCTGTGGTATTGGGCGGATCAATATAGCGCTCGGAAATATCTTTAGCAAATTTCTTTACAGTATTTAGCAAGGCTCCCAAAGAGGTTTCTATCGCAACAGAATCAGCCGACTCATAGGCCGATTGTAAACGGGCGTAATCCTCCTGAGGAAACTTGGCATCCACCGGTAAATAAACCGGGCCGCTACTGAGACTTTTGCCAGGAAGTTTGATGGCATATTCTACGAGTGCATCGGAGCCTTTTTTAGTTTTTACATTTGCATCATATTGCTCAGGAGCCAAGATCTGCTCCAAAATATTGCCCAACTGTATCTCACCCAAAACTCCACTAGTTTTAACATTGCTTAAAACCTTTTTGAGATCACCTACTCCTGCAGCTAAGGTCTGCATTTCTACTAGTCCCTTTTGCACCCTTAATAACTGCTGGGTGACCACTTCAAAAGATTTCCCCAAACGCTCCTCAAGTGTTTTGTGGAGTTTTTCATCTACAGTTTCACGCATCTTTTCAAGCTTCAACTCAGTCGATTTGACCAATTCATCTTGCTTTTGATTAAGACGCTCAAAGTTTTGCTTTTGCAACTCGTTGAAGGCTGTTACATTTTTGGAAAAGGCTTCCTGAAAATCCTTGAGGGTATTCCGCAATTCCTCCCTATCCTCCTTGGCTTTTTTTGCCAATACTTCATTGAGACGTTCCATACTTTGTGTGATCTCCAAACGGGTTTCCCTAAGGTTTTTCGAGAGTTCCTCCCTGTTTTGGTATAATTCTTTTTTGATCAACTCCCGCAGTTCAACTGATAATCCATTGCTTCCCTGTTTTTTGAAATACAAAAACAAAAGCACTCCAAGAGTCAAAAATGATAAAGTCAATAGTACGATTTCCATTCAAAGGATTTCTTGCAAATTAAAAAGAAAAGCAGAAGATGAAAGATGTTGGTGTAAAAATTAATAAACAAAAATAAGTAGATTCTAAGATCAGTTTAATTGCCTAATCAATCCTTCTTGAGCAGCAGATGCTACCAATAAACCCTCACGGTCAAAAATAGAACCTCTTGAAAATCCACGAGAGTTTGAAGCGCTGGGGCTGTCCATAGCATAGAGCAGCCATTGATCTAAAGAAAAGGGCCGGTGGAACCAAATTGCGTGGTCTAAACTGGTATAAAAAGTTGGGCCTTTACTGAGTTCTTTTTTATGTGGTAAGGTAGCTGTGCGCAATAGACCGTAGTCAGAGATATAAGCCAACAACTGATGTTGAAGAGCTATTTCAAAAGGGGTGGACTCTTTGGAACGAAACCAATAGTTACTCTCCGCTGGAGCATTAATTTCATCCCTCAAACTTAACTTTTCTACAGGTCTGAATTCTATCACCTCAGGTTTGATTTTTTTGAATCTTTCAAATACTTCAGGGTCTGTTTTTTGCATTTCCAATTGCTCCAGATCACTCAACAATTTTTCGGGAGGAATATAATTGGGCATGGAGTTTTGGTGGTCAACTCCTTGTTGAAGCAATTGAAAAGAAGCAGACATATTAAAGATTGCACGTCTTTCCTGGAATGCTACTACCCTTCGAGTTGTAAAACTTTTACCGTCTCTAATAATGTCCACCTCATAGCTGATGGGTAATTCCAAATTACCTCCGAGAATAAAATATCCGTGAAGCGAGTGGGCAAAACGATCCTTGGGAACGGTCTGGTAAGCCGCATTGAGAGATTGAGCCAACACCTGTCCCCCAAATACCCTACCCCAGGGTGTCTGGAAGTTTTGACCCTCGAAGGTGTTTTTACCTGTTTTCTCTAATGTGATTAAGTTGATCAAATCCTGAATATGATTCATGCTGTAGTTTTATGTAATATCTAATAAGTTAGGACAAAATTAATAATCCCCTCCTGCATTACTGTTTTGAATAGACAAATTCCAATCTCGGTAGAGTCTTTCTAATGTCTCTAATTTTTTGGGTTGTGTGCTTGACAGGTCGTTTTTTTCTCCAGCATCTTGCCCCAAATGATACAATTGGGATGATTGGTTAGAAATACCATATAACTTGAATTCATTATCGATTAGGGCATATTGTTTGTTGAATCGAAAGGCAAGGGGTTGTGCTCTTTTTAATTTTTTTTTGTTCCAGTAAGAGGTCAAGTTTTCCCCATCATAGGGACGTTGGTATTTTTCAAGATCAATACCCAAAATATAAGCAATGGTGGGAAAGTAATCTGAGGTAAAGCAGGGTGAGTCTACCCGGGTTCCGGAGGGTATTTTACCAGGCCATTCTGCGATGCCGGGTACCCTGATCCCTCCCTCATGTAGACTTCTTTTTCTTCCACGCAGGCCTTTAGTAATACCCTGAGCCCTACCATAAGGGATGTTTTTATGTCTTACTTCTTTTGATGTTTCAGGTCCATTATCGGAAGTAAAAAAAATCAAAGTATTGTCAGCTACCCCAAGGCTTTTAAGTTTTTTCCTTAAACGCCCAACCTGTTCGTCCATGGCAGAGATCACACCATAGTAGTGTTGTTGATCTTCACTAAGTTCCGAATAAAGAGATCTAAATTTTTCTCCCGTCAATACTGGCAAATGGGGCGCATGAAACCAAATGATGGATAAAAAGGCTTGATGGTTGTTGACGGATTCCTCAATAAATGGAATCACACGGTCCATGATGACCCTAGAGTCGTCACCCCTTAGATTTTGGGTTACCCTTTGGCCAGGCCCTGTCCAATAATAAGTGCCAAAAGGGCCACCCTCCAAGAGTGTTGTCTTAACATCTTCAGCAGATTCGGAGGGGGTAATCATGGGGTTCCAAGTTGGAACTTTTGATTCGGTAACGAAACTAACATCAAAACCGTGATCCCAGGGCGGGGAGTAATGGATATCGTTTTCTTTTTTACCACCTCGATTGGCATCGCGAATGTCTTTGGTGAGAGTTCCTAAATGCCATTTACCAAAATGCCCAGTTCGGTATCCTTTTTCTTTAACCATCTCAGCTAGAGTAATTTCCTGAGATTTAATATGCCCACAGTTGGCACTACAAATACCCATTCGTTCGGGATGTCTTCCAGTCATGACACTGGCACGAGTGGGCGAACAAACCGAACCTGCAGAATAAAAACGTGTAAAAACAGTTCCATTCTTTGCCATTGCATCAAGGTGGGGGGTTTTCAAGTGGGGGTGGCCATTATAACCAACATCGCCCCATCCCTGGTCATCAGACATGATCAAAATGATATTGGGAGGCTCATTACGTTTACACGACATAGTGATAAAGGAAATAAAAAGGATGCCCAAAAAAGTTCTCATCTTACTTTCAACTTTATGTAAAAAGTGCTTTTAACTGAACAGAAAAAAGAGTTGTATTTTTATTTTTTACCTGAGTTTAACGGTTAACATAGCTATCGATAAACTGCTTGTCTAAAGCATCGGAGTCACCGTATTTTTCACGCATTTCGTCATATCTTTTGTGCATTATTTCCTGAATCTCTGCATATGCGGGTTCGTCATAAATGTTGTTCATTTCGGCGGGGTCTTTTTCCAAATCGTACATTTCCCAAACGTCAATATCGTAATAGAAATGTATGAGTTTGAAGCGATCGGTCCTGACTCCATTATGTCTTTTGACCATATGAACTGAAGGGTATTCATAATAGGTATAATAAATGGCATCACGCCATTCGCTGTTTTCCTCACTGACAACTTTTCTAAAAGATTCTCCCTGCATTTCATTGGGTATGGGTACCCCGGCATAGTCCAAAAAGGTTGGTGCAAAATCAAGGTTTTGAATCATTTGATTAATTTGAGTACCAGGCTTAATTTCTTTTGGATATCTCATCAAAAGAGGAGTTCTAAGGGATTCCTCATACATGAATCTTTTATCAAACCAACCGTGTTCTCCCAAGTAGAAGCCTTGGTCTGAAGTGTAAACAACAATCGTGTTTTCTGCCAAACCGGTTTCATCAAGGTAATTAAGTACTTCACCAACTCCATCATCAATGGATTGGATAGTTCGAAGGTAATCCTTAAGGTAACGATTGAATTTCCATAGAGCTAAATCTTTACCCTCTAATTTTGAGGCTTTCATAGCTTCATTTTTTGGGGTGTAGGCATTGAGCCACGCTTCTTTTTGTTCAGGGGTAAAGCGTTCGAGTTCTTTGTTAAATCGGGTCTCTCTGCCGTAAGGGTCGACTAGGAATTTAAAATCATGTCCCCAACGACCGTGTCCGCCATTGCCATGTGCGGCGGCAATTTGCTCTTCGGAAGCAGCAATTAGCATCTCTTGATTAGCTGCAGCAGGACGACCTTCATAGTCGTCGAAGAAGTTGTCGGGAAAATCAAAGGTCTTGTCGTCAAAAAGGGTCAAATACTTTTCCTCAGACTGCCAATTTCTATGTGGAGCTTTTTGATGATACAACAATAGAAAAGGCTTGGTTTTATCTCTTTTATTTTTAAGCCAATCTAGACTCAAACGGGTGGTGATGGTAGTCACATAGCCCTCTATGCGTTCTTTAATACCATTGATGATAAAATCGGGATTGTAATAGTGCCCCTGCCCGGGCAATACGGCAGAATAGTCAAAGCCCTGTGGTAATCCTCTAAGGTGGATTTTACCTACCATAGCGGTTTGGTAGCCAGCGGCTTGCAGGTCTTTAGCAAAATTGGGTTGATCCCAGTTGAAATCTTGAATGTTGTCAACCTTTCCATTTATAAAGCTGTGTTTTCCTGTTAGCATTACCGCCCTACTGGGAGCACAAATCGAATTGGTCACAAAACCTTTATTAAAAATGGCACCTTCTTTAGCTATTCTATCAATATTGGGGGTATTGTTCAAATTGTGCCCATAGGCACTCACAGCCTGAAAAGCGTGATCATCTGACATGATAAAAACAATATTAGGTGGTTGTGGTTTTTCTTGCTCACAAGAAATAAGAAGTGTTAAAAGAAAAACGAAAAGAATCAATTTTTTCATTGGGTTTAGTTTTTATTTAATAAACTACAAATTATAAAAATTTCAATTAAAGAATCGGATTAATTTGTTGGAGATAAAATCTTAAATTGGATTTAAAAAATTGATTATCTGACAATGGGTAGAAAAATTAAATGGGGGATCGCTGGTTTAGGGAATATTGCTCGAAAGTTTGCCGGGGATTTAAAGCTTGTTCCTCA
>Ga0181577_10003797_pt1 | contig 11727 bp, 9 predicted proteins | sample 101ome_21_FD_132468 | JGI IMG/M metagenome (GOLD analysis project Ga0181577, IMG submission 132468) | Coastal salt marsh microbial communities from the Groves Creek Marsh, Skidaway Island, Georgia - 101413BT metaG (megahit assembly) | ecosystem: Environmental > Aquatic > Marine > Intertidal zone...
AGAGCACGAAGTTGGGTCATTTTGTCAGGTCGATCTCGACAACACCCGGTTTAGAGCGACTGTCGAACTTGAAGAATGAATCGCTGATATCGACATTCCCGTCGAATGAGGTGATGGAATAGTTGGTCACCAAGCCATTCTTGTTCAGGATCTGCATAGAGCTGATCTTGTGTGTAGCTTTTTCGATCTCAAGCTTGACCTTGAAGTACGGCTTATTGCGATCGTCCGGGATCAATTCGATCTTCTGAACTTTGACATTTCCCTTGAGCACTTCGCCTATATACTTGGACTTAAAGCCTTTCTTATAGATCGTGAAGATCTCAGATGGATTGATGTCTTGTTGATTTGGATCGTATTTGGCGATCTGGACTTCGTTCTCCTCTTTGAAGTACGTCCACATCTTGTTACCGTCGCAGTAGATCTCCTGATCGCTCATGTCGATGCGGAATTTCTTCCCCTTCAGGTACAGCGTCCCTTTCTGGTTGATCTTGCTGTTGGTCTGTTGATTATCGATGCTGATGCGGAAACCCGCTTTGATCGTTTTGTACGATTTATAAGTCTTGCTAACGGTGGCCAGGATCGCATTCGCTTTTTGGTCCTGTGTTACAAATGCCGTGGAGGCCATGAAAATCGCGAGGCCGAAGAAGCCCGCTAGTATCTTTTTGCTCATTCGTGAATTCATGAAGTTCAGTTCAGCTCGTTCAATAACTGTTCCAAAGCGTATTCGTCTAGCAAAAGTACTGCTCTTGCTTTACTTCCTTCGAACGGACCCACTATATTGGCGGCTTCCAATTGATCGATCAATCGGCCAGCGCGGTTGTATCCTACCTTGAGCTTTCGTTGAATGAGTGAGGTACTGCCTTGCTGATTCATCACCACTACGCGTGCCGCATCTTCAAAGAGCGCGTCCCGTTCAGAGAGGTCTATATCTTCCGGTCCACCGGTTCCTTCTTCTTTCACTTCCGGCAAGATGTACGCAGATGGATAACCGCGCTGCTCACCGATGAACGAAGTGATCTCCTCAACTTCAGGTGTATCTACGAACGGACATTGCAAGCGCACAATGTCGCTTCCCGTGGAATAAAGCATGTCCCCTTTCCCGATAAGCTGATCGGCCCCATTCCCGTCGAGTATGGTCCGCGAATCGATCTTTGACGTTACACGGAATGCCGCACGTGCAGGGAAATTCGCCTTGATGGTACCCGTGATGATATTCACAGAAGGTCGCTGAGTAGCCAATACCAGATGGATCCCGATCGCTCTGGCAAGCTGTGCGAGTCGACCTATTGGATGCTCTACCTCCTTACCAGCGGTCATGATGAGGTCGGCAACCTCGTCGATGATCACTACGATATAAGGAAGGAACCTGTGCCCTTCATTTGGGTTGAGTTTCCGTGCTATGAATTTCTTATTGTACTCTTTGATGTTACGTACCATCGCATCCTGAAGCAGGTTGTAGCGATTGTCCATCTCAATACACAGACTGTTGAGCGTATTGATCACCACTTGGTTGTCTGTGATGATCGCATCTCCGTCACCGGGAAGTTTGGCCAGATAGTGCCTTTCGATCTTTTTGAACAGGCTCAGCTCTACCTTCTTTGGATCCACGAGTCCCAACTTCAGTTCTGCAGGATGCTTTTTATAGAGCAGCGAAACCAACAGCGCATTCAATCCTACCGACTTACCTTGACCGGTGGCACCTGCCATCAATAAGTGAGGCATCTTCGCAAGGTCTGCGGTATACACTTCATTAGAGATGGTCTTACCTAGACAAACAGGCAACTCAAATTTGGTCTCCTGGTATTTCTTGCTACGTAGCACAGATCGCATTGAAACGATCTCCGGTTTCTTATTCGGCACTTCGATACCGATGGTTCCTTTACCCGGGATCGGGGCAATGATCCTGATTCCAAGTGCCGCCAAACTCAACGCGATATCGTCCTCCAGGTTCTTGATCTTGGATATCTTGACACCAGGTGCAGGAACGATCTCAAAGAGTGTCACTGTAGGACCAATGGTAGCTTTGATCTGAGAGATACCGATCTTGTAGTTCTGCAAAGTCTCCACAATGAGATTTTTACTCTTCGTGAGATCTGCTTCACTGACTTCCGTCTTCTGCTCTGCATAATCATTCAAGAGTTCCGTAGTTGGAAACTGGAATCCTTTCAGATCCAGCGTAGGATCGTAAACCGTGTCAAGACCTTGTCGAGTTGTTTCTTCTGTAGTGGCCTCTTCCGTCTCCCCTCGTTCGACCTCCATATCCATTCCGCTCTCGTCTTCGACCTCCACTTCGGGCTCTTCTTCGATCTTATGGACCTCAAAATCTAAATATCCTTCCGGCTCCTCTTCAAGGGCAGGTTCTTTTTCCACGATCAGTTCTTCCGTTTCTACGGTGATATTGTCCTTCTCAAAGATGGATTCCTCAGGGGCCAGATCCAGATCTTCTCCTTCCTTGTTGTAGTCGTCCGAGATCGTTGCTCTATTTTTCTTGAGAGCAGCACTGCCTTTCTTCCCAATGAAATCGATCAGGTCAAAATCAAAATTCCAGATGAGTACGCTGACCAGATAGAGGATCAAAACCAGTATCACTCCAACGGTTCCGATCATGGAACGCATCCATAGATAGATATCGTGACCTACCACTCCACCTGCAACCGGATAAGACCCGCTGAATATGGTGGCCAGTAGCAACGTAAAAAACGTTAACCCGATCACCGAATACTTAGAAGCTCTGTAGATGTTGAACACCTTGAAACCGGTGTACACTCTCAGTCCAACTACCGCGATCCAGAATGGGAAGAAGAATGCAGCCAGGCCAAATCCCTGATAAATGAAGAGAAAAGACAAACTGGCTCCTCCGCGCTTCATCCAGTTCGCAATGGCTGCCGGATTTTCCTTGAAGTAATCCTGACTGCCATTAATGCTGTAGAAAAAACTGCTGTCGGCTTTCCAGGTGAACAAGAACGAAATGAACGATAAGAGCATGAACAGTGCGGTCAGACAAAGTACAATACCCGCTATCTTCTTACTTCTGTTATCCTTCAAAAGCAGGTGGTCCAACCATGCTTTGTTGGATCCTTTACTCTTGCTCTTATTCTTCTTGGTCTTGGCCATCTAATGCAATGGAGGTATAAAATCGCTAAGTACACAAAGATATCAGCGTGAGGTAGTCGCGCTAACCCTGAAGGACAACGAGCACTGTGAATAATTTATTTGAAGAAGAAACTCCGCCCTTCCTCTGCCAGTTCGGTATTCGGGAAAAGGGCTCTCGCTTCCTCCAAATGAGGTTGAAGGTCATCGTATCGAGATGAAAAATGACCGATAATGAGCTGATTAACAAGGGCTTTAGAGGCAAATCGAGCTGCTTGGGCAGCAGTGGAGTGATAGGTCATTTCTGCCCTGTCCATTAAATTATCCAAAAAAGTGGCTTCATGGTAAAGAACCTGAACGCCACTGAACCTACGCGCGAGCTCTTCCAGGTAGATCGTGTCTGTAACATACGCATAAGAGAAAGGAGGTTCCGGGTCGAATGTGAGTAGCTCATTGCTCAGCACAGAGCCATCTTCTAGGGTCAGATCCTCTCCCCTTTTCAAGGCTTTGAAATTTTCCTGAGAAACTCCATACTTCTCACATACATCAATATTCAGCTTCCGATTGACCGTCTTTTCACGGATCAAATAAGCATAGCATGGTACCCTGTGGTGGACGGGTAAGGCATGCATTTCAATATTTCCTTCGTCGTAGATCAATTCTTCTCCGCCGAGGATCTCATGTACGATGAGATCGTATCTCAAGGTGGTGTTCGAAACGCGAAAATGGTGATCTATCAACTCCTTCAACCCTCCCGGTGAGTACACATGGAGCGGTCGGGTTCGGTGGTTGAACGACATCGTATTCAGCAACCCGAATAATCCCAGATAGTGATCTCCGTGCAAATGGCTGATAAGGATGATATCTATCTTCTGGTAGCTCAGATTTCCCCGTATCAATTTATACTGGGTCCCTTCACCACAATCTATGAGTACTCGCAACTTATTGATATCCAGGATTTGACCACTTTGGCTCCGATCCCCGGTCGGTGATGCGGAGCTACTACCCAATATGTGTAATTCCACACTCACCTCAATCTTCGTCGTCCAGTTCCTGATCCAAGACCAACGCCTCTATCTCGTCGAGCACTTCGAAAAGGTCCAGATCCGTTGAGAATTCGTGTTCACTGATCTCGGCAGTGAGCAATTCTGAGAAATCCACGAAGTACATCTTCCCACCGGCTGCATCGATCAGATCGGAGATCTCTGTTAGTCCCCCATAGGCTTCCGGTTCGATGCGTTCCACCTCTGCTCCGCTCAACACCAAGTACGGAGCTTGTATGAGTCCATCTCGCAACAAAGTATCGAGTTCGACAGTCATCTCCTCTGTGATGAGCGGGGAATAGAAGGTGCACAGATTGTGGTTTTCTTCGGAAACGATCTCGAAATTCATACGTGGTCAATGGGCAGGCTGCAAATTATTAATTTTTAATTTCGTGCGCGACCAAAACGGTTGCCTAATTGAAGAAGACATGACAAAAAATGCGATCATCACAGGAGCTACTGCCGGTATCGGTAGAGCATGTGCGAATATCCTCGCCGAGAATGGTTACGATCTGATATTGACCGGACGGAGAGCGGAACGACTTGAGGCGACTTGTAACGAGATCAGTGCTCAGTACGGGGTCAAGGTGCATGGGTTGAGTTTTGATATAAGAGATCGCTCTCAGGTGGAACAGGCGGCCGGTGACATGAAAGACTTGTTCGATCATGTGGATGTGCTGGTGAACAACGCCGGCTTAGCAGCCGGATTGGATCAACTCCGCAATGGCGATCCAGATGATTGGGATCAGATGATCGACACGAACGTGAAGGGATTGCTCTACATCAGCAGACAGATCATTCCATGGATGATCGAGACCGGCAGCGGACATATCGTGAATATTGGGTCGATCGCGGGTAAAGAGGTCTATCCAAATGGCAACGTATACTGCGGAACCAAGCACATGGTTGACGCGCTCAATAAAGCCATGAGACGTGAATTGGCCGAATTCAATATTCGCGTTTCAGGAATTCACCCGGGTGCAGTTGAAACAGAATTCTCGATCGTCCGCTTCAAAGGCGACACAGAAAAGGCGGGACACGTTTACGACGGATTTGAGAACCTCGTTGCCGAGGACATCGCTGATGCCATGTGGTACGTTGTGAGCCGACCACCACATGTGAACATAAACGATCTGATCATCATGCCAAAAGCCCAACCTGCGGCCGGGGTAGTGCATAAAGGGAAAGGGCTTTGATCACCCGAACTCTGATTTTCTAGTTGAAACTTTCTGATAACTGGATCAATATCCCACTGCTCCCGCAACCCTCAGGTCGCGCGAGTGAATACTCATCACTGGTACCACACTGTTGTTGATGATGTGTTGGGCGTAGCTACCCATGATCACTCCGGCACTTTCGGTTTCGGTCATCATGACCACCAATCCGGCCCGGACCTCTTTTGAGTAATCCAGTACAGCAGTAGGTAAGCTCTTCACACCAAGTTCGATTTTCTCACTCGTGCGAACACCTCGTTCATGCATGAAATCAGCCGTCTGACGAACATAAGCAGTGATCCTGCTCTCCGTTGGTCCCGACTTGCTTCCACTTACCCCGTAAATGTGAACTCGTGCCCCAAAAGCACTGGCCAACGCGCATGCATATGGAACCTTTTGTCGGGTTTCGTCGGAGTCATCCATAGGAAGCATGATATCTTCTAGCAGACTAACAGATGCGCTCTCCTGGATGGTGATCACCGGACAATTAGACGCGCTTACTACACGATACGCATTACTACCGATCCAGAATGGTTGCCATCCTTCATTACCGTGTGTCCCTAAAACTATGAGATCGATCCCAAGCTCACGCTCCATGATGTTGATCTCCTTATACACCTTTCCCTGTTTCTCTATAAAGTCAATTTCGATCTTTCGGCTCTCTCCGATCGAACGAACAGCTTCACGAACCTTTGCGATCTTATCGCGGCTCTTGTTTACGTAGATGGCATAAACTTTTGAATTAAATCGCTGTGCTGCATCCACAGCTTTCTCCAAAGCGATCCTTGCCGATTGCGAATTATCAAATCCGACGAGTATACGGTTAAAGGCTATTTCCATAGGGTGACACTTTAATGACAAATATAATAAATATTTGCATGCAAATTCGGTGTGCAAATGAGAAATTTAGGAGTGACATTTATCAGGTTCAACATGCTGATTATCTGCGCATTGTGCCTACATTCATGCAGTGGCCCCAAGGCTCCGGAATTTGTCCGATTGAGCGATACCGTCGTGGAACTCGGAGCGGGAAATGACATCGATATACAGGCAAATGTGGTCTATCGGAATCCGAATTCATTTGGGGCAACTCTGGTTGGCTATGACATCGCAATCTCTCTGGAAGACATCCCTATCTCTAAGATCAAAGAAGAACCCGGTATCCCCATCCCTGCCATGGAAGAATTCAGTATCCCTGTTCGAACGAGCATCAAGACTGATGAACTCAAACAATACGAATCTCGGATCTCGGAACTTCTAAGGAACGCCATATTCAGCAAGCTGAAAGTCCACTACAAAGGGAGCGTAACATTCTCTCTCTCAGGCATGCGTCTAAAAGTACCTGTGGACCTGACTGATGATGTCAGTTTGCAGTTCGATCTAGGCGGGAATCAGGACTAAGAATTGATCCGGATCTTGATGCCACTCTCCTCGATGAAGCGGAGCCATTCGTCATTGAAATTCACACGTTTCTCCTTGGGCTTCATTCGTACTTTGTACTCTTCCTGCATATCGAGCAGCTCTACCTTCAGTCGAACATTACCCGGAGTCTCTTCCGTCAACTCTACCAATCGATCCACCAAGAGGTCATCCAAATTGGATACGGGAAGTTCCAATGTCACGTCTTCCAGCATCTTGCTGCGGACATCTGCCAGGTAGGAGATAGATTGAACCTTGATCTCGAATTGGGTTTTGTCGAAGTACCTCTCCTGTACTTTGCCCGTGAGGAAGATCAACGAATCCTGGGTGAGGTACCCACGGAACTTCGCACAATCATCCCCAAAGAGGAAGAACTTGAATTTCCCTTTGTAATCTTCAATGGTGAAAATGATCAGTGGCTTCTGACTTTTAGTGGTACGCTCCGCCACTTCGCTGATGATCCCACCGATCTTTATGGTCTGGTTGTTCAAATGAGCAAGCTCTTCAAGTTGACCGGTATGATGCGTACTGAACAATTCCATCTCCGCTTTGAAAGGATCCAGCGGATGAGCACTGATATACATTCCGATCACCTCTTTCTCCTTTTTCAAGGCTTGCATCATGTTCCAAGGCTCCACTTCGGGCAAACGTGGCTCACTCAATTCCGCAGCGCTCCCTTCTCCGAAAAGCGATGCTTGAGCAGCATTCTGGTTGCGCTGATAATCAGCACCGTATCTGTGCGCTAGTTCCATACCTGTATAGGTATCCGCATCGACCTTTTCCATGAGCATGGCGCGATGGCACCCTTCGAAGTTGTCGAATGCGCCGGCTAATGCCAGGGCTTCCAAACTCTTCTTGTTCACCATTTTGAGATCCACCCGCTTGGTCATATCAAACAATCCCTGATACAATCCATTCTCCGTTCGCTCTCGGATCAATTCTCGGGCGGCATTCTCTCCCACGCCTTTCACAGCGGCCATACCAAAACGAACCTCTCCGTTGTCATTTACGGTGAAGCTGAGCTTACTCTCATTCACATCGGGACCAAGTACTTTGATCCCCATGTTCTTACATTCTTCCATGAAGAAGCCGACCTTCTTGATATCGCTCATGTTGTTTGTCAACACGGCTGCCATGAACTCCGCAGGATAATGTGCTTTGAGGAATGCGGTCTGATAGGCAATCAGAGAGTAGCATGTGGAGTGCGATTTGTTGAAGGCATATTGTGCGAAGCTCTCCCAGTCGGTCCAGACCTTCTCCATCACCTTTTCATCGTGGCCTCGCTCCTTGGCTCCTTCGATGAACTTGGGCTTCATTTCATCGATGATGTCCCGCTTCTTCTTACCCATCGCTTTACGCAGGGCGTCGGCTTCACCTTTCGTGAAACCGGCGAGTTTTTGCGAGAGCAACATCACTTGCTCCTGATATACCGTGATCCCGTAAGTCTCTGCAAGGAATTCCTCCATATCCGGATCGTCGTACACGATCTCCTGGGTTCCTTTCTTCCGCTTGATAAAGTCCGGGATATAATCCATCGGACCGGGGCGGTACAGGGCGTTCATAGCTATGAGATCCTCAAAACGGGTCGGACCCAGACTCTTGAGGTGCTTCTTCATCCCATCGGATTCAAACTGGAAGATCCCGACGGTGTGTCCTTTTTGGAACAATTTGTACGTCAGCTCATCATCCAGAGGGAAATCGTCGGGCACCAACTTGATACCATGACGCTCTTCAACCAATTCCACACAACTGTTGATGATGCTCAACGTCCTCAATCCGAGGAAGTCCATTTTCAACAAGCCCGCAGATTCCACCACGTTGTTATCGAATTGGGTGAGCAACAATTCAGAGTCCTTGGCCACTGTGACCGGCACGTACTGCTTGATATCGTCAGGAGTGATGATCACTCCGCAGGCATGAACACCGGTATTTCGGACCGATCCTTCGAGGAGAAGAGCTTCTTTGAGCACTTCAGATTCTGCAGACTTTCCTCCGGCGATCTCGCGAAGGGTCCTGGCATTCTCCAGCTGTTCGGAGTTGAGCTTCTGCTTGAGCTCTTTTTCCTCCATGTTCAAACTCTTGTTGAGACTGAGATCCGGAACGAGCTTCGCCAAACGGTCCGCTTGATTCAGCGGTAGGTCCAACACTCTTGACACGTCGCGAATTGCAGATTTAGCTGCCATAGAGCCATATGTGATGATCTGAGCAACGTTATTCTTCCCGTACTTATCGACCACGTAGTCGATGACCTTCTGACGGCCAATGTCGTCGAAGTCAATATCGATATCCGGCATGGATATCCTCTCCGGATTCAGGAAACGCTCAAACAGGAGGTCGTACTTGATCGGGTCTACGTTGGTGATACCAATGCAGTAAGCCACTGCAGAACCTGCAGCAGAGCCTCGACCAGGTCCTACGCTTACCCCAAGTTTTCGGGCGACACTTGTGAAGTCCTGAACGATCAGGAAGTAGCCCGGGTAACCCGTATTGGCGATCGTTGCCAGCTCAAAATCGAGTCGCTCGGAGATCTCGCTCGTGATCTCTCCGTAGCGCTTTCGCGCCCCTTCATAGGCCAGGTGACGCAAGTATTCATTCTGGTCGGTAAATCCTTCAGGCAGAGTAAAATGAGGGAGCAGGATATCTCGTTTGAGCTCCGGCGGGGTGATCTTGTCAACGATCAGGTTGGTATTGTCAAGCACTTGCGGAATATCCGAGAACAACTGCCCCATTTCAGCCTGAGTCTTGAAGAAGAACTGGCTGTTCGGGAACCCAAATCGATATCCCTTCCCGTCTCCGACCGGAGTGGATTTAAGATCACCGGTATTTATGCAAAGCAGGATGTCGTGTGCATTAAAATCTTCTTCTTCCACATAATGGGAATCGTTGGTGGCAATGGCCGGTACATTGTATTTCTCCGACCATTTGAGCAGGACTTGATTCACATCTTCTTGGCTCATCCCGGTGCCATCGATGTCCTCGATGTTGTGACGTTGCAATTCGATATAGTAATCCTCTCCGAAAATATCCAGCCACTCGAGGAAGATCTTCTCCGCTTCTTCCTCTCCTTTATGCACGATTGCCTGTGGAACCTCGGCTCCGATGCAGCACGTAGTAGCGATGATCCCTTCTTTGTGCTTCTTGATCAGTTCGCGATCGATACGAGGGAATTTGCTGTAGAGTCCATCAATAAAACCAAGCGAACAAAGGGTTGAAAGGTTTTGGTAACCACGCTGATCCTTTGCCAGCATAAGCTGATGGAATCGACGATCCCTGTCGCCACCGGTGAATGATTTTCTATGTCTGTCTTCCACCACATAGAATTCACATCCGACCACCGGAATGACGCCTTGCTTGTTCGCTTCGTTCACGAAGTTGAAGACCCCGAACATGTTCCCGTGGTCTGTCAAAGCGACCGCACGCATGCCATCCTCTTTGGCTTTCGCCATCATGCCCGGAATACTCGCGGCTCCATCGAGGAGCGAGAATTGAGAATGGCAATGAAGGTGTGAGAACTGAGGCATACTTTCGATGAAATTTTCTGTGAAAGACCGATGAAAATAACCCGGCCCAATGCTTCTTCGAAGTTAAGTCCACACACCCGATTTGAATGGATATATGGATAAAGTGTTGATTTGTTTTCTTTGCCCTAAGTTTTCGCTGTGAAGAAGATCATTTCATACTTGCGATCGTACGCTGCGATCGACCACAAACCTGCGTACATCGCAACGCTTATCTTGTTTGCAGCGCTTGGTGTTTACGCCTACTACGGCATCGACACCTTCCGGGATATGCGCTACTTCTGGCGTAGCTCCAACAATCTGTTTCTCTACTTCGGATTGGTGTATGGTATTCCGATGTTCGGCTCCTACCTCATCTATTCGATCTTCTACAAGGATTTTAAGTTGTGGAAAGATCCCGGCTTCTTGCTGCTGGGCATATTTGCCATTGCGGTTTTCACCTTCCGATCCTGCTCACATTTGGTCACCGATGGCATGTACTATGCCATGTCGGGATGGAAGCACCAGCTATTTTGGTATCGAAACTTCCAGGGCCTGCTCCGAGGATTGTTTGTCATGATACCGATCGCTGTATATTGGTTCTTTGTGCATCGAAAGGAACAACCACTCTACGGTTTCACGAAGAAGGATTTTGACCTGAGACCGTACTTCATGATGCTGCTTCTGATGTTGCCTCTCATTGTGATCGCCTCTTTGAATGCGGATTTCCTTGGACAATACCCTCGTGCCGGTAACTGGGGCCTGGAGCATTTCAGCCTTGAGAATCGTGCCGATTGGAAGTACTTCGGACTCTTCGAATTCATTTACGGACTCGACTTCATCAGCATCGAATTCTTCTTCCGCGGATTCCTGGTACTGGCCTTCGTGCGATATGCAGGGCCTCATGTCATCCTTCCCATGGCCGTTTTCTATGTGTTCATACACTTCGGCAAACCTCTTGGGGAAACGATCAGCTCCTTTTTCGGCGGCACTTTACTCGGCATCATTTCATACTACGGACGTTCCATCTTAGGAGGGATCATTGTACACATGGGGATCGCTTGGCTCATGGAGATCGGTGCTTTGGTGAGTAAGTTACATTGGTAGAAATGAGGCGGCTTTTCTTTCTTTGTTGGACAAGCTGCGGATTTTGAGCGTCTTTCTAACCACCCCAATCGAATTTCTCAAAGGTGTCGGGCCTGCCCGTGCAGAAATACTGCAAAAAGAGCTTGGCATTTTCACATTTGGTGACCTGCTCGAACACTATCCCTTTCGATACATCGATCGCAGCAAATTCTTTAAAACAACAGAGTTGGAGGCTGATATGCCTTTCATTCAACTCAAAGGTCGGGTCGGTGATTTTCGGTTGAGCGGACCTCCCAGAAAGCAGATATTGAAAGGCACATTTTACGATGACTACGGCAGCGTGGAATTGATCTGGTTCAAAGGCGCCAAATGGATCAG
>Ga0181577_10003800_pt1 | contig 11719 bp, 9 predicted proteins | sample 101ome_21_FD_132468 | JGI IMG/M metagenome (GOLD analysis project Ga0181577, IMG submission 132468) | Coastal salt marsh microbial communities from the Groves Creek Marsh, Skidaway Island, Georgia - 101413BT metaG (megahit assembly) | ecosystem: Environmental > Aquatic > Marine > Intertidal zone...
GCCTGACCAGCGGATGGTTTGGGCCCGGGACATCTTCCAAACTCCTAGGAGCTGTGACTCCTGGGCGCAGTCTCCCAGCTGAATTTCTGCTCGCATCCTGTTTTGTGTAAACGCCGGCTATTTTAGCTTTCACATCTAATGGCAGTGTTTCGTAGGCCAAGTACTGATTGCTAAATGATGTATTGCCACCATCTTTGGGCAATACCAAAGATCTCAACAAACTGCCGATTGGGGGCTCGTCGATATAGGAATTGTCTGAATGCCAGACAACCTCGCCACTTCCCAAAGACGCATTTTCTTTTGCCGGTTTTCCGTCAGGCCCCATGTTGGTAACCATGATGATTTCTTGATGTTGGGAGAGTAAATTAGATTCAACATTGGCAGCTTCAAAATAACTTCGGCTAGCACCCGGCACTGGAAGGCCAAACACCCTAGTGGCCTCAATATGCTGTTCTTGAGAGATGTGCTGCTGACCTTTAAAAATTAATATCAAATGATCAGACCAAACGTTCTTTAAAAACTCCCGCGCTTTATCATCAATCGGCTGAGAAAAATCAACTCCAGTGATTTTAGCACCGAGAGGCGCGTTCAATTTTTCTACCTTTATTTTGGAAACATCATTCGAATTCTGTGCTGGCGCGGCCATGACTACTTTTCCCTCAAAACCATTACTAATAATTTCCACGAAACACTAGATGTGAGGATCAATCAATGTAATAATTTTTATTGTAGAATTACATTTATGCATATCATTAAGGCGGATATATGAAATTGACCATTGATAACATTTCAGCTTTTGTGACTTTGGTTCACTTTGGAAATTACCAAAACGCCGCGGCATCATTGAAAGTCACTCAACCTGCGCTAACAAGGAGAATCCAACGGCTTGAAGATGCTTTGGGAGCCAAATTAATTGATCGACGCTACCGTGGCGTCTCCTTAACGGCGCTCGGCACAAATTATCTTCCAATTGCAAGGCGGATGGTTAACGACTTCAATCGTTCAAATCAACAAACTGAAGACCTTGTATTGGCCCGAACCGGGACTGTTAAAGTTTCAATGAACATGACTATGGCTACAACAGTTTTACCAAATATTTTGAGTGTTTTTTCAAAAATTCATCCACAGGTATCGGTGCAAATCACCGAAGACTCAGGCCCTAATGTTGTCGAAAACGTTTTCTCTGGAGAGGTTGAGTTTGGCATCGCTCCACTCACAACTTCAGTCGAGAAGATCAACTTTGAAAAATGTTATTCTGATCCGTTCATGCTTGTGGCTCACAAAGATCATGAATTGCAAACTCAAACAGTGATCAATTGGCAATGCCTCTCAAAACACAGCTTCATCAAAATGCGCCCAGAGAGTGGAACACGCAGACTACTTGAAAAAGGGCTGGGTGATTTGGGTGTTTATTTGAGTGGGAAATACGAAGTTGGGCATTTGCCTGCATTGTTAAGTTTAGTTGGCCACAATCTTGGCATTTCGGCGGTACCATATCTATCATCGACCGCCGTCCGCGATCTACCGATTGTTTCGCGCAAAATAAACGGGCCCACCATCAGTCGTTCAATCGGTATTCTCACTAGCCAAGACTCAAGCATGTCAGCAGCTGCTTTGGCACTGAAAAACGTCGCAAAGAACGTTCTAAAATCACAGACGTTTTGACGAAGTAAGAATTACATGACTTAATAAGAAGCATTGAAAAAATTAGTTTTGTTAATTTATGTTCTGCGCGGGAGGGCATTCACATGAGCACAACATCAACAAATAAGGGCTCTTCAGGAGAAGTTATTTCCGATGACTACCTAAGTATGCGGCAAAGATACGGCATCGACGAGACTCCTGGCCGCAAAATGGGAAAGTTCAGTCCCCTGTGTGAAGACAAAAAGCCTCATTTTTTTTCCATGAAGACACAACTGGTCACAGATGGACGAAGCGTAAACCCATTGGCAGAAACAGAGAACTTGTGGGCCTGGATCAAAGTATATGCGTCAGGAGGAGAGAATACGCTTCACGCTCATAATAATGAAGACCATATGTTCGTGATCCTACAAGGCACAGCTATTTTCCACGGTCCAAATGGTGAAAAAAAGGAAATTGGGTCAAACGAAGGGATTATGTTGCCCGCAGGTGCGTTGTATAACTTCACTTGCACTAGCACGGAACCTCTGGTTTTGCTCAGGGTGGGGTCGAGGGCGCATTCAGGTGACCTGAGGGATCGGGTTGGCAACGATGGTATGCCGCTACCCGGTGGTTCAAAGAAAAATAAATTCAAGCCACCAGTATATGCTGACGGCCAATTTTTTGGGTCATGATTTTGGTAAGATGAATTGTAAAAGCTCCAAATGAGCACAGTCAGAGTAAAAGCTATTGCGGGAAACGGTGTTCTAGGGTCTGGATTTCGCGAGAGTTCTCTTTTGCGGGGAATGCGGTTAGACCCAGACTTTATCGGATGTGATGCCGGCTCCACAGACCCAGGACCATTTTATCTTGGTTCCGGAGAGAGTGCTTTCCCAAAAATCGCAGTAAAACGTGACCTCGCACTCCTGATGAAAGCTGCGCAATCTAAAAATATTCCCCTGATTATTGGATCTGCGGGAACCGCCGGAGGACACCCCCACGTTGAGCGACTCAAAGAAACTGCACTAGAAATTGCGTCTGAGAACGGAATGTCTTTCAAGCTCGCAATCATCGATGCAGAGCAAGACAAATCAAAACTCACAGACCTTTTGAACCGGGGTAAGATCACACCAATGGAGGGCTCTGGCCTTGATCACGATACCATCCAAAAATCTGAGAGAATTGTTGGAATGATGGGTGTAGATCCGTATGTCTTTGCATTACGCCATCATGCCAACATGATTATTGCCGGCCGCTCAAGCGACTGTGCAATATATGCAGCCCTACCAATAATGCAAGGTGTTGACCCAGCGGTAGCGTGGCACGCGGCAAAAATACTCGAATGTGGTGCAGCCGCCGCTGAAACTCGTTCCTCCCCAGACTGCCTTTTTGCTGAACTAGAAAAAACAGCTTTCGAGGTTGAACCACTCTCTGAAGAAATGATCTGCACACCGCAAAGCGTTGCGGCGCATAGCCTTTATGAGAATGCAAACCCGTTTGAACTGATTGAGCCTGATGGTGTTCTCAATATTGCGGGCTCACAATATCATGCTGTTAACTCTCGGCGTGTTAGGGTCAGCAATAGCTCTTTTGAACCTAAAACCATTAAAAATGCTAAACTTGAAGGGGCCATTTTCCTCGGCTATCAGAGCGTAATTATTGGCGGTATCCGTGATCCGCTGATCATTGGTCAAATTGATAATTGGACAGAGAAACTGAGAAAACGGTTAAAATCCAGGGTGCATGACGTTTACGGCAATGCTCCGCCATCCTACCGTTTTAATATTTCCATTTATGGTAAAGACGCTGTGATGGGCGACCTTGAACCCATCAAAAATTTTACTAGCCATGAACTCGGTCTGGTTTTGGAAGTCACGTCAGAAAGCCAAGAAATTTCAAATAACATCATTTCTTTAGCGCGACACCAAGCTTTACATTTGCCAATACCGGAATGGAGCGGCCTAATCACTGGCTTCGCTTGCCGGCATAGCCCTCCCTTTTTGGAAAGAGGCAAAGTTTATAAATTCACAGACAACAGTTTGATAGAAACAGAAAACCCACTCGACTTTTTTCCTTGTCACTTCTCAAACATCGAAGATGGAAAAGAAATAAATTGAAATTGAAACATTGCACAAAGCTCGTCAGAAGCAAAAATGCAGGGCCCTTCGTTTTGACAATCGATGTGATGTTTGAAAATACTGATATGTTCTATAAATGCGTCGAGCAAAATATTCTGAGCGCTCAAAATGTTGCGAAAATTTATGGCATTGAGCCAGAAAAAATTATTACGTTTGAGATCCCTATTATTTCGACAATAAAGATATCTTTCCCTAGGTTGGTAACACAAGGGGACTTGGGAGATTCGGACAACCACGGCGGACAACAATATGCGCCACTTCTTGATCTGGAGATAATTGATGGCAGTTGAATATGGAGTAGCACCACTTGAACTCGGTTTAACGCGAGAGTTTTCTGAATTTTGTTCAAATTTGAAATTTGACGATCTGCCCAGAGAAGTAATTGAAGAAGCCAAGCGTGGCATTCTAGATTGGTTGGGATGTGCAATCGCTGCGAGTGATAATCCTCGAATTGGCGCACTCATTAAAACCTTAACAGAATTTTCTTCAAATAGTGGCGCTACAGTGATCGGCCAGCAAGACGAGCTTGGGCCTCTGGAGGCAGCACTAATAAACGGTCAAATGGGCCACTTTTATGATTATGATGACACTCATATGGGAGGAGTAGTACTTCATACTAGTTCCCCTGTTTTAGCTGCAATCTTAAGCCTGGGCGAAAACAAGCATAAAACTGGGAAAGACATAATTCTTGCTTACGTGCTTGGGTTTGAAGCAGGGGTCCGAGTGGGCCAAACAGCTCCAAGCCATCACGATGGCGGCTGGCATTTGACTGGCACTCTCGGCACTATCGGTGCCGGAGTAGCATCTGCATCGATACTAGAGCTCGACCCAGAGAAAACCACCTTTGCGCTGGGGCTTTCAGCCACGCAAGCTGCGGGTATGCAACAAAACAGAGGTACTATGTCTAAATCATTTCACGCCGGTAGGGCCGCCTCCAATGGCATTCTAGCAGCGTTGATGGCCACCTCAGGCTATGACAGTTCTGACGAAATTGTTGAAGGGCGAAGAGGTTTTTCAAAAATTTACAGCAAGACGCAAAACTATGACTTTTTGACAAAAAACCTTGGTAGCGATTGGATCATTTTGACAAATGGTTACAAGCCTTATGCTTGCGGAATAGTGCAACATCCATTAATCGACGCCATGATTACGGCAAGTAAAAACACCAATATTCCACATGATGAAATTGAGGCTGTCGACGCCCTTATACATCCTCATACCATCACAATTACGGGGGTTGAAGATCCACAAACAGGACTTAAGTCGAAATTTAGCCTGAAGCACTCTGCAGCAGTCGGCTATATCGACCGTCATGCCGGTCTTTCTCAATATTCTGATGCACGCGCAGTCGCGCGAGATGTTGTGTCGTTACGCCAGAAAATCAATCCAGTTCCCAAGGAAGAATTCCGAAAAGATCAATGCGAAGTTCGGGTAAAATATAAAAACGGTAATATTGAGACCGTAAAGGTTGAGCATGCCCTTGGAACCACAAAAAATCCCGTTTCATCAGATTTTCTTGTTGATAAATTTTTAGCTAATGCAGACGGAAAATACCTGAAATCCAAGCCTGAAGCTATAGTCGACGCGATATGGAATTTGGAAGACCTACCAGATATAGCAAAACTAATGAGACTTACAAAGGGCGCCTAACGAGAATTTATTAAAACCAAGAGTTCCAATCATGTATCTAACTCAAACAAACGACCTTGATCACGCTACCACACTTACGCAAGCGATGACCAAAAAAGCCAGCTTGCCAGTAGCAGGCGTCTATAATCCACTTTCTGCCAAAATTGCAAAAGATCAGGGGTTCCAGGCTTTATATTTGTCAGGAGCCTCGCTATCAGCTTCGTTAGCGCTACCAGACCTTGGTGTGATGACTGTCGATGAGCTCATTTATGCTGTTAGAGGGATCCTAAGAGCATCTAATTTACCATTAATCGTAGACTGTGATACCGGGTATGGAGAAATTCTGAATTTAATGACGCTGTCAAAAACACTTGACGACATGGGCGTCGCCGCAATTCAGATTGAAGACCAAGTAATGCCAAAAAAATGCGGCCACTTGAATGATAAACGGCTAATACCAGTCGATGACATGTGTCGTAAAATTGTTGCCTGTAAAACATCGGCGAAAAAAACATTAATTTGCGCAAGGACAGACGCAGGGCAGATTTCAATAGAAGACGCAATAAAACGAGCAATTGCCTATCGTAAAGCTGGGGCGGACATGATCTTTGTTGAGGCGCTTAGATCAACATTAGACATGAAAATGGTCAGAGAAAAAGTTGAGGGTCCACTTTTAGCCAACATGACTGAGTTTGGCATCACACCCGAAACATCCATGAAAGAATGGGAAGAATTAGGCTTTGAGTTAGTCATCTATCCGGTTTCGTCATTACGTGTTGCCGCCGCTACGATGAGAGATTTTTACAAAAGCCTGCTCCAGAACGGCTCAGCGTCACAATTCAAAGAGAAGATGATGACACGAGCTGAGCTTTATGAAGTTATTGATTATCACCAGTACGAAGAACTCGATAAAAATATTGTCAAAAGCGAAGTACCCACGTCCATTTGACAAACTGTTTTTCAAAATTCTTATCAAAGTTGCAACAATGGGCAGAATTGGGTTTAGATTAGCCCCAAATTAATTACAGATGTTAACACGTCAGGATTATTCCCAGCACACTCTTGATGTTTTTTTAACAAAGGCTTCTTGCCTTCTGTTTTTTGCAAACAGCAGAGATCTATTTGGCTCACAGAGCTTTACAAAAATGAAATAGGATATAATTTCAAGAGCTACAGCCATCTTTTGGAGTTTACGATGTCACAGGTCAGAAAAACAGCACTCATCACCGGCTCGGGCCAAAACATAGGCCGAGGGATCGCGCACGAATTAGCCAAAGCTGGTCATAACATCGTTATTAATGGCAGCACAAATGTTGACGCAGCAGAGGCTGTGGCAGAAGAGGTCCGAGCAATTGGGGTCGATGCTTCTGTTGCAATGGGTAATGTGGGTATCAGAAAGGACGCAGAACTAATCGTTAGTAAAGCTGTAGACACTTTTGGGGGTATAGACATCCTCGTCAACAATGCGGCAATCAGACCACACGGGCCCTTTTTAGAAATAGAGGCTGATGACTGGCAAAATGTTATTAACGTAAATATGAACGGGCCAATTTGGCTCGCCCGGGCAGTATTGCCTTTCATGATAAAAAAAGGCTGGGGACGTGTGATCCATTTCACCGGTATGAATGCGCAAAGGGGTTATCCTGGTGCAGGTTTCGTCTCAGTGTCCAAACATGCCCTTTGGGGCCTGACGAAGGCCCTTGCGGTTGAGTTTGGGCCAAGCGGGATAACGTCAAATATTATTTCTCCAGGTACTTTTCCACCGGACGAAGTAGATATGGAGCATGCTGGGTCTCATCAAAAATACGAGCAACTTTTGAAAGACAATCCCTCGGGACGGTTGGGCAAGCCTGCTGATATTGGTGGAATGATAGCGTATTTGTGCTCAGAAAATGGCGGCTTTGTTAATGGCCAAATGCTGCAAATCAATGGTGGCGTCGTGATGCAGTATTAGAATCGATAAAGGCATAATCGATTTATGAGAGGCGGTTCACAAATTTAAACATGTCAGTCAATCGGCGTATTCCACATTACTTTCTACACTGGCAACTCAGAGAAAAGTCTGTCTGCGCTAGAGCCAGATTTACTAAAGAATAACTCAAGCGAGTGAAAAGCGAGGAGCGCGTCCTCGTGTTTTAACCCGCCATATGAGCAGTTAGCGATAAATTTGGACTTCATGTCTGAGTCGGTCATAGGCTGATTTTTGCCACCACGCATACACGGCTGTTTGAAGTGGTGAACAGTTCCGGCCTTAGTATGCACCTCTAACCACCCGACGTAGTCTCTTGGGTATGGGTCTTCAGGATTTATGACATAAGCAACACGATGCGCGAGCTCAATCACTCGGTTATCAGCAAGAGTTTGCTCGGTGAATTGCAAAAGCCCAGCATCACCAAAAATCATTCCGACGGCCACACAATAAGGGACAGAAAATTTTGCGCCATATGGTGTAGAAGGACGGCGCTTTTCCTCCAAGGGTTCCCATAACCTGTGAACAGTACCTTCACCTACATGAGCCACAATTTTTTCGACGTCCTCAACGTCAACCATACCCCTTGCACTTATCGCGCAATCAATAAATGGCTGCGCCATTGTACCACAAGCAAAAGGCTTGAATGCAACTTGGTCAAAATGCCATGACTCACCCCAGTTTTCCAAAACCGAAAAATCCTGTTTTATTGATGGTTCAGCGAAAGCCTTGAAAAAGCCGTGTTCTCCCTCAAACACTGTTCTTGGCCCAAGAAAACCATTTCTTGCCATGAGTGCAGCCTTGAGGCCACTAGCCGCAGCCCAACCCGGATGCATGCGTTTTGTCGAGGTTCCCTCAGCGAGATATTCAATAATACCAGACGTCATACTCCCTACTATACCAAGAGCACTTGCAAGCTGTTTAGGCTGCAATTGGAGACAAATTCCTGCAGCCGCGGTAGCACCAAACGCGCCCAACACACCTGTTGGATGAAAGCCCTGCCGATGAATAGCAGTCGGTGCAACAACTACCAGTCGACAGACGAGTTCAGCAGCCACAGAAATCGCTCTTACCCAATCATCACGGTCAATTTGAAGTTGACTGCTTAACGCAATCATCGGAGGAACTAAAGACGCCGCTAAGTGAACAGGGGTGCCCTCGTAAGTATCATCAAAGTCCTCTCCATGTATTGCTGTCCCGTTGACAAGACAGCTGTCAAACGAGCCCAGTTGAGTTTTGTGGCCAACAGCGCGGCAACTACCTTTATCAATCACTGAGTTCATCACTGAAAGAATATAGTCTTCTCTGCGAGCAGCGTACATCAAACCCACAGCGTCATATGTCATGCGTGCTATGATTTCATTACTGTTTTTAGGTAACGCTGTAGCTACATCAAGCGCCCAGTTGGCAAAATTTTCTGCAATAATTGAGTTCTCTGTTTCTGCTGATTTTTTTTTGTCCATGTCAATAAATTGCCTTTACAGAATAAAAACGATCAAGCCTAGCGGGTAGTGTTATCAAATAGCTGTCTAGTCATAAAGGCACAATCAACTCTTTTGCCCCAAGTGTTAAGTTGATCCCTGTGCAATTTTTGTTACCTATCACTCATATTTTTAGCTGCTAAAAACAGCAAGGAAACAAAATCAAAACTACTCCATGATCATGCTTGGGACGAGATTTAACGCCTGAAAAAACTTCAAGAAAAAAATAAACACTAGCGTCCCTACCCAACAAAACCCAGACCTAAGACCTCGCCACTGATATCGTGCCGCCAAAAAAGTTGCCTTTTAATTGGAACATATGACAGCTTGCGTTTGAGGAGTGGTGGTAGCTTATAGCGAAATATTGAGATTACACTTAGACCTAGAAACGAAAAGTTTAGGGTCAATTGACAGCGCACCAACCAGCAAACAATTTGTTGTGAAAGCAAATCATGAATTGGTTTTCCATCGCTTTAGCGCCAACCTTGAACAACGCACAGCAATGCTCCGGCAGCCAAATTTTCTGTAAAATAGGAAATTACTCCAGTCACGCCGGCACTTGATCCGGTGCTGCTAGACGTTGGCCCGTGGACCTCGGACATTAGGAGAAAATGTCTACATAGGTGCATGGTACCATTCGTACCATCGAAATTGCACTCTTATATTTTATCAAACGCTATATTTGGTAATACAGTCTGATCAATTTAATACGCGTTGATCCTTTCTTCGTTTTTGTGAGTGAACTATGCTGGGCATTCAGGCTGCAAAAACAACAAAAGGTGCAAAAATGTCACGAGATTTGGGTGTTTACAACATTTGGGACATCAGAAGGGAGGCAAAAAAAAGGCTACCAAAGGGGATTTTTGAATATATCGACCGTGGTGCTGAAGATGAAATAGCCCTGCGTAACAACCGCGCAGCTTTTGATAAACTCAAATTTGTTAATCGAGTCTTGGTAGATGTCTCCAAAAGAAAACTAAATTATGAATTCCTTGGCAAACCGATTTCTATGCCATTTGGAATTTCTCCAACAGGAACTGTCGGACTAACCCGTTATGGAGGTGAGGTTGCTGTTGCAAAGGCAGCAGAACGGATGGGTATCCCCTGTTGCGTTTCGACAAATGCTCAAACCAAAATGGAAGAAATTTGGGAAAAAGCGGGAGGAAACCTCTGGTTTCAGCTCTACATGTGGCCAGATGTCAGCATGCGTATGAATTTCATTGACAGAGTAAGGTCGGTGGGTTTTGACACCCTCGTAGTAACAGTCGATGGCCCTGTTGGTTCAAACCGCGAGTACAATAAACGTAATGGGTATGGCATTCCTCTGAAACCAAACCCTAGAATGATAGCCCAGTTTTTAGCCAAGCCGGGCTGGTTATTTTCTGTTATCGTGCAACATTATATCCGGCGAGGACCTCTCGTCTTTGAAAACTACCCTCCAGAGCTGAGGTCGAGAGTTACAGACCGCAAACAAAAATATAAACTTGCTAAGACTGACAACCAAAATTGGACTGACATAAAGCGTATCCGGGACAAATGGCATGGCAAGCTAATTCTAAAGGGCTTGCTAAACAAAACTGACGTGTTGAGAGCTGTGAAAGAGGGTGTTGATGCAGTTATTATTTCGAATCATGGCGGTCGGTATATAGATTCGAGCGTCGCTCCCATTCAGGTTTTGCCTGAGATTCGAAATGCTGTAGGTGACGACTTCCCTTTGATAGTTGACAGTGGACCAAGACGGGGCAGTGATATAATTAAAGCCCTTGCACTTGGAGCTAATCTGGTGATGTCGGGCAGACCCACTTTATATGGCGCAGCATTCAATGGCGAAGAAGGCGCTTATCGAGTGCTAGAAATTCTGCAGGAGGAAACCGATACACTAATGGCACAATTGGGATTGAACAGTATTGACGAAATTGGTCCTCAAATTTTTGGTTAAATCCAGATTGAAGACGGCACATAGATAAGGCCAGAGCTTAATTTACGTGCAGTCCGGGTGATATGGGCTGCGCTAACCGTCGAGTCTAAGCCCCGGTAGTCATAATCTAAAACAACGCTCATGTAGCCTAATGGATGCTCAAAGACGATGGTTGCAGGACTATATTGTGGTCTATTACACAAACCATCAGCCACAGTGCCCGGTGTTAGGACACAGGCGGCCAGGCATTGTGAGGAGGTCGCCGCCAAAGTCGGATGAGTCTGCCATGGCATAAAATACCTCACTGCGATTGTTCCATTTTTTTTGGCGGGCGCTAATAGCGCAAATTTGGGTGCAACAGATCTGCTTGCATCGCCAAGCCCCATCATGTCAGCAGCCTTTAGACGAACAGCCTCCATCTTTTTGAACAGTGGTCTATTCAGGTCTAGTGCCTCTCGATCCTCATAGCCGGTTATGCCAAAATCTGCCGCGCGACCGATTACCACTGGCATAGTGACGTCCATGCAAGTCACCTCAAAGTTGTTAATAATATCCTTATAGTTCCCGGTTGGAAGAAATTTGCCTGTTTTCGAACCTGTAACATCCATGAAAGTTAATTTGATTGGCGCTGCTGAACCAGGTACGCCATCAATCACCGTCTTACCTCCGTAGATTAATTTTGTATTGGGAGTTTGAACAGTTGAAACAAAACGCCCCTCAGTATTCACTGCTCGGATTTTAATTGACGTCTCATCGGCTGTTGGTTTGACAAGGCCTAGCTCAATAGCGGCGGGGCCAACCGTAGCCAGCATGTTTCCACAGGTGGTCGTAAAATCTACAGCAGGTGTTTGAGCTTGAACTTGTGCAAAAAAATAATCGATATCAGCCCAGTTATCATCGGATTTTGATATTATTGGCACTTTCGTAGTAACCGAATTTCCTGCTCCTATCCCATCTATGTTCA
>Ga0181577_10003803_pt1 | contig 11715 bp, 7 predicted proteins | sample 101ome_21_FD_132468 | JGI IMG/M metagenome (GOLD analysis project Ga0181577, IMG submission 132468) | Coastal salt marsh microbial communities from the Groves Creek Marsh, Skidaway Island, Georgia - 101413BT metaG (megahit assembly) | ecosystem: Environmental > Aquatic > Marine > Intertidal zone...
GATTGCTGCGATACGAGATGTGTCGAACGCGCGACGGGCTGCAAAGCCTCGCCAGTGCACCTGCAGGGTGGTGGCAGCCGCCGTCTCTTGGGCGATCCGGGCCGCGCGCGCCTCAAGCTCGCGCCGGGCCGCGTGGGCGCGCCAGTGGGTCTGGATGACGATGGCAGCGTGTCGCATCGCTTCGTATTCCGCTCTCTGCATCTTCTGCCTCCAGATGGCCTGCATGCTGACGATGCGCCCGACAAAGGCCTCCCTGGACGCCCTCGACGTCTCGATGCGCTGGCGGGCCAGGAACGGCCGCACGTTCCTCTGGATGATGGTCGCAGCGTCGATCCACGCCTTCAGATGCTTCCTCGCAAAGTCCGGCGCGCGTTGGTCCATGACGTGCCGGCGCCAAGATCGCTGGATCACGACGGCCGCGTGCTGCTCGTGGTAGACCGACAGCACCCGCTTGAGCAGCATGGCGTACATCACGATCAGGCGCCGCTGATCCAACGGCCGATCCGAGTACAAGAGCTCGTCTTCTGAGAATATTCTGGGTACACCGTGCCCCTTGCCGAGCGGCTTGAGCAGGTAGTCGACCTTCTTCATGAACGACAGGGTCGACGTTCGGCCGCCCCTCGCAGCACCGAACCCCTCGCGCCGCCCCATGCCGACCCCCCGCCCTCGTCCCCCTCTTTCTCCTCGCTCGCCGACCCCGTAATGGGCAAGGAACGATTCGAGGACGCGCCTCCGACCGAGGGGACCGCCGAGGGGATGGTCCGACATGTCCTCCGCGATGATGCCACCGTCGACGGTGTTGTAGAGGCAGCACGCCCAGCGCATGACGTGGCTTGCCGCGGATGATCCGGTATCAACCAGCAGAGAACGTAAGAAGGCGTCATCGACGTCCATCCCGGCGCACCCCACGACCACGCCGCCGCCCAGCCGAGTGACCTCGGCCGCGATCGCGTTGAGGTTGAGGGTGGTCTCGAGCTCGAACCGAACGATGCAGTTCCACAGTAGGCCCGTGGTGCTCGCGCGATCGCCATCCGCAATGAGCCTCGCCTCGACGTAGTCGCGCATTCCCAGCTTGGACAGCGCGAGGTCGATGTTGCAGATCCGCTCAGACGTGTTGGTCACCGGCTGCAGGGGCTTGAGCCGCTCGCAGTCCGGCACCAGGAGCTCGGCCAGACGGCAAAGGGTCACGCCGTCGCGGAGATCGACGGCCATATTCTCCACCCCGAACGAAGAACGCTGCTTGACGGGCTGCACGTACGACACGCGGTAGTCCGACCGCTTGAGCCAGCGGTGGACGTCAGACGTCTCGTCGAGGAAGTAGCCGACCGTGTTCTGGACCACCTCCTTGCTGGAAGTACTCCTGCAGAACAGCGGGGGCGCCCAGACTGGGATTGTCCACGCCGTTGACGAAAACACCCCGTCCAGGAAGCTCGCCACGCCAATCACGTGGAGCGCGACCCGGCAGTATCCCTCTGGCGACAGCTTTGCAAAGGCCTGCAGCCTCGCGCTATTGCCAGCATGCCTTCCCATCAGCCCATACAGCCACTCTTTCTCGTGAGGAGGGAGCGCGAGGGCGTCCGCGAGCGTCCGAGACTGGGCGCTGCTGCTGCTGCTGCCGTTGCTGCTGCCGTTGCTCCCGTCGGCGCCGGCGCCGGCGCCGATGTCGGCGAGTAGGCCGCTCGCCACATCGAACCACACCCTAGAGTACGACCCCAGTGCTTCCATGACTGCGTGCTTGGTGACAGCCGTCCGAACCACCGCCTCCATCGCCTTGGCGACCCGGAGTGGGTTCCTCGCCAATCGTTCCAAAATCTTGCCAATAGGCTCCACGAACGCGGCCTTAGTCGCCGAATCCATGGTCGCCCATTGCCTCGCCATGCGATCCCTCAGGACGTCCTTGTGCGTGTGAATCGCCACGGACGACGGAGACGTGGCAGTCGAGTCCGCAAAGCCCCACGGGTCCAGGACCGAGTTGATCCACGCCAGCACGAACGTGTCGTCGTCTCCCGTACGCTCGCTCGCGCTTGTGCTCGCCCGCGAGCCCAGCGAAACCGACAGCCTGGAAGACGCGAACGGCACCGGCGACGCCAGAGTCTGCGGTACGTACTCATGGGAAATCACAGACTTCCGTCGCGACGTCAGTCCCCGGGAGAGCGCCGCGCTCTCCCGGCGGCCCTGCCGCTCCACCGTCTTTGGCACGACCAGCCGCGACTGGCCGCTACCGCTGCGCGTTTCTGCCAGTCCGGAATCTTGTAACAGCCCCGGCCTCGTGGTGATGGTCTCTTCGCTGCGTTCCTCGTCGTCGCTCTCCTCCCTGTCGACAACGACGACTCTCCGCGCGCCACCTCCGAACAGGATACCCTTGTGGTTCATAAGCGAATTCCCAACGACCAAATTGTTGCCGAGCGCATTTTTCTCGCTCGTCTCGCGTCTCTCGTCTCCTGCGGTCCTCTCTTGCCGATAGAACACGACGTCTTACTGATATGGTGATGACACTATACTATACTCTCCGAATTCGTTCAGTTGCGGCCTCGTTCTGCATTCAATGCATCAGGCGCTCGATCAGTCGGCCAGCTCGACGCCGTTTCCCTGCAGCACGGTCAAGCGGGTCGTGTTATAGCTCCCGCAGCTTGAGTTACCGCACTTGAGCGCCATCAAGTTGAACGGAAGGTCGTTCGTCTCCTCGCCGCAGTCGTTGCAGGCAATGCGGGCGGTCCACCCGCGATACTCCTCCGGGACCTCGTGCTGCTCGATCTCTCGGTCCAGCGCCTCCCAATATCTCGAGTAGTCTCCCAGGCTCTTCTTGCAGATGGGACACGTCGGAACGATGCCGCTGCAGTTGGCCTCGAGCTCTTGGAGGCAGTGAACGTGGATTGTGTGCCCGCATCGCAGGACCGTGTTGGGATGGACCGAGTCGAACTGGTACTCCCAGCAGACCGGGCAGTTTTGTTTCAGACTCCGCTCGACGCACGTGTGGTTGCCTTCCATGCTTTTCGCGAAGCACCCCTCGCACGTCTTGCAGTGAAAGAAGTTTTCCGCGCCACCGACTCGGCAGAGGCCGCACTCGTCGCAATGGAAGTACCGCCGCTCGGTCCGGTCATCGAAAAAGGGGCACTTGAGGCAGGTGTACTCTCCGAATGTCGTGCCGCAAGACGCGTTCGTGCAGAACGACGAGACCGACTGGCGGGTCGAGCACACGCCACAGACAAGCTCTGGCGAACGAGCGAAGCGCGTGAGGAGCGAGCGAGTGGTCGCACGTCGGTCGAGGTCGATACCCACCGGTGACCCGAGATCGGTCCAGCTGGTGCCGGTGACGAGGGTCGGGCTCGGCCTCCATCCGCTCCGCGTCGTGGCAGTGGCGGCACCAATATGCCTGGTCGCAGTCCGGGCACACGAGCCGAGCGGAGCGCGAGTAGTGGTCGCATCCGATTGTCCAGGTTCGGTTGGGCTCGTCAGCGGCATCGGACGACGATGACGCATCTTCTGCCATGCTGAGTGGAACTTCCGCTTCGGAAGGGGTCCGGGCAAGACGGGAGCCTCCCTTCTCGGAGCAGAAGAGTTTTCGTTCGAATTTCGGATACCGGACCCCCACCAGCGAGAATGGCTGCTCCCTCGACGACGCTGCAGCGCGTCGTGGAAGCTATCTTCACGTTTCCCCCCGTCTTCAACGCTGCCGCCAAGGCAGCGCGGTCGAAGATCATGCAGCGCGGTCGGGATATGGGCGTCTGGGATGATCGTTTCGACGACCTGGACCTGGACGACGCCTTCTGGCGCAGCGCCGTCTTGGAGGCGACGACGAGCGGCGTCCGGACGCCCGACTACTACCGTGCGCCGTTTCATGCCTACCCGCAGGGAAACCTGTCGCTCGACGCCGCCCTCGAGGTCACCAACGCGGCGCGGAGCGTGCACGCCACGGTCTTCAACGAAGTGGGATCGGCCGAGTCGCTGGATCCGAACGGCGACGAGCGATTGCGTTCGAGCTTCTCGGAGAAGGTGAAAGGGGCGCTCGAGAAGCTGGACATCGCGCTGCCTAAGAAACCCCGGATTCTAGACATCGGAGCGGCGACTGGGCTTTCTTCCGTCGCGCTGCTCGAGGCCTTTCCGGGCGCCCGCGTCCTGGGGGTGGACCTGAGCCCGTACTTTGTTGCGGTCGGCAGATACCTGAACAATGAGCTGATCGAGTCCGGCCTGCTGACGTTGGAACACGGGGCGGCGGAGGAGCTCGCCTTCGTCGACGACGAGTCGCTGGATATGGCCTCGATGTGTCTGGTTTGCCACGAGCTCCCGCAGGACGCCACGAGAGCCATTTTCAGCGAAGCCTATCGAAAGCTGAAGAAGGGTAGCGTACTGTGCATCATGGAGATGGACCCGACAACGCCGGCCTTTCAAAGGGTTCTCTCTAACGCCGTGCCATACGTGGTGTTCAAGTCCACGGAACCGTACCTTCTCGACTACGTTGCGCTCGACATGGAGGGCGAGCTGCGAGCCGCCGGATTTGCTGACGTCGTGTCCACCAACAACAGTCCGCGTCACAAGACAGTCGTCGCAGTCAAGAAGTGAAAATTGGATTGGATTACTTCGTAAGAGGAGAGAGATATCTCGTATCCCGAGTCGAAAAGAATTCGGTCGTCAGTCGTCACACGGACGATGACCCGGTGACGCCGAGGAACTTCCTCAGGATCGTCATGGTGTCTGCGAGGATCGTGTTGACCTCGTGGACAATGTCGCTAAACGTCGGCCGCTGCTCGCCGTTGGTCGACAGGCATCGCTCCCCGAGGATTCTCAGCCGACGGGGGGTATGCGCGGGGAACTCCAACGATTCGCCTTTGGAAACCTTGGCCAGGACGTCGGCCGGCTCCATGCCCTCCCACGCCCGCTTGCCAATGTACAACTCCCAGAGGATGACTCCAAAGGCGTAGACGTCTCCCGCTTTCGTCAGCAGGCCCCGAGAGATGAGCTCGGGCGGCATGTACTCTGCGCATCCCATCTTGCTCGTCTTGAGAGAGCCACCTGCACACACGCGCGACAGCCCAAAGTCGACCACCTTTGCGGTAAAGCCGCGGCCGTCCTTGTCGGACGATTGCAGCAGCACGTTGCCTCCCGTCAGGTCCCCGTGGACGACATCGTGGCCATGGAGATACTCCATCGCGGCGCTGATCTCCTGTGCGGTCTGGAGAATGTAGATGAGGTTCGTCTGCGATCCACACCCCAGGGGCGGGTCGGCAGAATGGCTCCCAGCGCCGCTGTCCCGCCCCTGGATCATGAACAGGCCGTTCTCGATGGCCGTCAGCAACGGGCCGCGGTTGCAGTACTCGGACACGAGCCACAGCTCTGTGATCGCCGGTTCATCCCCCCGTCCTGAAACGGATGGATTGGAGGGCCCACGTGGATCGGAGGGTCCCCCGGTCTTGCCGTCGGTCGACTCGACGTCCGCCGACACGGGGACGTGCCTGAAGGAGTACTGGTAGGTGTGAAGCACGTTGGGATGCGACAGCGCGGCCGATAAGACCGCCTCGTGCAGTCCCTTTGTGTCCGGCCGGCTGGAATCTGCCGGTTTCCGCTCCTTGATCTTCTGCTCGGACGCGATGACCTTCACGGCGACGACGTTCCCGTTCCAGTTGCCGCGATACACGCGGCCGTACGCTCCCCTGCCGATGAGCGGCCCCAGTCTGATGTCTTTGAACACTCGAGGCGCCTCTTTCGACAGCTGCAGCGAGCGACCGCTGATGCCGATGCCGCCGTTGTTCGAAGGCTTGACGTGCGCGAAGAAGAACCGCTTGATCTCTCCGCTGCCTCTCGGGGAATGGGAGCTTGGCATCGAATTGATGGCCGCCGACGACGGGACAGAGTCATACGACTGCCAAGACCCGAGCGTCAGGTTGATGCTTCGATTCGGATTCTGCACCGAGCGTTCGCCGGCGGACCCCGTCGAGCGCGGGCTCCCCGGCGGCGGAGCGAGGTTTGCTGCTGGCTTGAATTCCAACACGTGCATCGCTGCATTGGGATGCATGGTATTCTGGAATGTCACCGACAGCTCAAACGGCCGGTTCTCGCGAACAAGCGTGTTCGAGAAGGAACGTTCCGATATGTCCGTCATGAAAAACTCCCAGAACCCGGCCCCGACCATAGGCTGGGTGTCGCACTCGAGCTGCTTGGAGAGCGCATCGTTGACGTGCATTACGGTCCATCCGATTGCATACTTGGTGCCTACGACGCACTCTACCAGCATGCATCCGTCCTGGAAGCAGTCCACCGCCGACTTCATCTTGGAGACGCCGTCGTCAAAGTCATCGCTCAGGTCGGTGTTGTTGTCGTTCAACCAGAGCGACACTGCGTCTTCATTCGTGGAATTCAACGCCGACGGCCCCGAGGGATTCGGGACGTCGCCTGTCGTCCCGTCAGGTGCACGCTGGACGCCGGTGAGCGCATCGAGGCTCCGACGGCGGGTCCGGCCGGCCACGAGCAGTAGCTCCTTGATCGCTTTCAGCTTGTACTCGTCGATCGCCATCGATAACACCTTGGAGGACTCGCTGAGGATGCCCTCGATGTCTTTGATACTCTGAGCACTCCTCGGCGCCTTATCAGCCAGGTAGAGGATGCCATACTTCCACGGCTGGCGCCCTTCCCCCGGTCCCAAGTGGCGGTCCTTGCCGCTGCTCGAGTGCGCGTCGGAGACAATCCATGTCGCGGCGAAGAACCGCACGTGTGGCGGCCCAGTGACCATCGGGTGGCCGCTGAACCTGTCGTCCTGCTGCATGTCGGCGACGATCAACCGTTCTCGACGCGGATCCAACATTGTCAGCGGGCAAAACTTCTTCCCGGCCATCACCTCGCCTTTTGCCTTGGCCTGTACCTCTTCGAGCACCTTCCCATCGACCATCAGCGTCCCGAGTTCCTCCGCCACGCTCACGTGCCACTGCATCTCTTCCTCGGTGAACTTGACCTCCACGACGTCGCATTTGAGCATCGACCCCAGCATCGTCAGTACGTGCTCGTACGTCAGGCACACGGGCAACGGCCTCGACATCGGCACGTGCGTGGTCGTCACGGTCATCACCTCCGTCTCCGCGTTCCCAGCTGACTTGGTGGACGTGTTCCGCACTTTCACCTGGATGTACCCCGTGCACGCAAACGCGTCCGCGGTCGCCAGCGGCTCGCCCTCCGGCGATGCATTTGCATCGCATACACCTCCCAAACCAAGGCCTTCGGGTGAAAGCGGCGTCGCCGCCGCCTTCGACCCCGACGTGAGGGACGGATACCCGAGGTTCGGCGACCGCGCACCGAGCATCGCCATCAATTCGGCGTCCGCGTCGCCGTCGCCGTTGTCCATATCTGTCTCCCTGCCCATGTCCGTCGGGGAACCAAATCCCCCGAACCCTTCCTCGCCGCGTGCCGACTCGTAACGCGACACGATGCTCAGTTGCACCTCCTCGCCCCCCGGGCCCACCATCACCGCGGCCTCTTGTTTCCTCGACTCGCTTTCTATACTCCGCACACTCCGCACACTCCGCACACTCCGCGTACTATGCACACTCACGTCCCCATCCGCCGTGACGCCACTGAACGCACTCGATCTCGTCGGACTCGCCCGACGGCCCAGCTCTGCCTGTATCTTCTCCCCCTGTGGTGCGTGGTGCGTGGTGCGTGGTGAGTGGCGAGCACCCGATTAGCGCGCACGTGCGCGAATCGTCGACGGGCACGCGGGCTCGCGGACAGGTTGCGAGCGACTGAAGCGAACCCGAACGTCTCGGAGTAACCCTGGGTGACGGACACGTTCCCGACCGGGATTCACGTACTCTTTGGCCAAGCTCTCTCCCCCGGAGCATGTCACGGATTGATTGAGCAGCATCGTCGTTCGGACGCGACGTATGCGGCGAATTCGACCCCCGTGGAGCCGAGTTGGACGGATTTTCATGACTCGGTAGCGCAGCGCGCTCTCTCTCCTCGCCCCCTGACCCTGACGGACGCACCGGTGCCATTCCAAAGCTCAGCTCACCACTCTCACCGGTGCCGACCGACAGGGGCGAGGGCTCGGGTTTCGAGACGCAGCTGCCCATCTTCTCGCAAACTCCCGAGAGAATCTGGCCCTGGCAACGCCCTGCACCTTCACACCGAACACATTTCCGTCCGTGGCTCGTCCGACGCGTGTGTCTGTTATTGTCGAATGGAAACTGCTTGCGACGTCGAGTCGGAGAGCTCCCTGAGTGACTTGTTCAAAAATCCGTCACTTCCAAGGTCATCTCGGCCCCGTTTCACGTTCTCTGGGTGCTTCGAACGATGAACCCAGTCGTCGTCACGCATCGGGGTGGTATACGACACTGTCATTGTCCCCATCGGAGGATTGAGACGGCTCGCCGACCCCACGCAGACGCAGACTTCTCGACTTGTACGATCGTACAATTCGTACACCATCGAGGCCACGGGCTCGCGCGACCGACACGGCGCAGGATGACGACGCGTCGTCGGTCCAACCCGTCTACCGTCTCGGGATCTACCGACGACGACGAAGCGGCCGGCGAAGCGGCCGGCGAAGCGGCCGGCGAAGCGGCCGGCCCGTCGGTGCCTCGCGCAAACGACGCCCCGTCCCGCGTGGCAAAGGCGCTGCAGTCAATCAACGTCGCCGGCATCTCCTCCTATCTCTCCCTGTTGTCCACATTTGTCTCGCTGAAACTGGGCGCTTCGCCGCCGTCCCGTGGAGAGCGGGCCGCCCGGATTCCGATCTTGCCGACGGTGGACACCCCCGACATTCGCAACATCGACTGGGCCCAGCTCCACGCCGACCATAACATTCGCGGCGTTCTCTTCGACAAGGATCACACGTTGACCCTGCCGTACGCGCATCAGCTTCATCCGTATGCGGCCGAGTCGTTGAGAAAGGCCAAGGTGGTGTTTGGGGAACGCAACGTGGTGCTCTATTCGAATTCGGCGGGGCTGCGGCAGTACGATCCGGAGGGGCGGGAGGCGGCGCTGCTGGAGCGGGAGCTTGGTGTGCGGGTGCTGCGGCATAAGTACAAGAAGCCGTTTGTCAGCGACGAGGTGCGGGAAGAGGTGGAGGCGTGGTTTGGGGTGGCTGCGTCGCGGCTGGCCATGGTGGGCGACCGGTACATGACGGACGTGGTGTTTGGGAATCGCCTGGGGATGATGAGCATTCGGGTCAAGCCGTTTGTGGAGTGTCGGGACGGTGGCGTGCGGGTGGACGATGGGACGAAGAAGAAGCGGGTCGGGCGGGACCCCAAGAGCGTGCGGGTGAGCAGAAAGTTTGAAGAGGCGCTCGTCAGAGGCTTTCGCGACGTCTTGAGGGACGAGGCCCGGTAGCATACTCTTAATTATCATTGTTAGGTCACACGTCTCTGCCTCTGCCTCTGTCTCGTCGTCATCACCCCTTTCCAGCGCCGTAGCCCGTCGTCCGCCGCCGTCCCTCGATGGCAGCCGCCTGCTCGTGCTCCAGCTGCACTTGCATCTCCCGGCTGCTCGCGCTGCTCATACTGCTCAACGAGAAGAGCCGATCTTCCAGTTTGAACGTCCGGCCTTTGTTCTTGATTTGCGCGTTCTTGGACGTGAGAAAACCCTCAAAGCCCTTGAGGACGGAGCCGAAGACAGTGCAATCCGACTGGCCCACGTAGACAGTCTCGAGCTCGTGGATGTGCTTCTCCACCTCGGCGATCTCCTGCTGGAGCTTTGCCTCCTTGGCCCGGATGCCCTCGGGGGTCGACATGACGAGGACGAGGAAGAGGAGGAGAGAGAGAGGCCACGTTCGCTTGTTCGTGCCGCGGGGCGTTGGAGGCGTTGTAAGTTGGTATCCTGTATCCTTCTCCGTCACTCAAATACGGCGTACGGCGTGCGACGTGCGGCGTGCGACGTACGAGAGGGGGTCAAGTCGACGTGCGAACGAGAAAAGATTTCGAGAGACTTCTTGTCGGGCGCCCTCGCCTGAAGTGAACTGGTGGTACATTCGGAGCTGCGGCGTATGAACGACCGGATACGGATCTCTACGTGCTCTACGTGCTCTACGCACGGAGGCGCGATGGCGCGCCGAGCCCTTCCTCTGGGTGGGCGGTCGACGGGCCGGCAACCTCTCAAGGTTGTCTTCAGTTTCGCACGACCACGACGACGACGACGACGACGACACATACCCACCGCCTCGACCGTCCAAGCAGCGGCGGCGGGGGACTTGCCAGCGGGAGCCGTTCCAGCCGACGACGCGGTCATGTCGTTTCCGGTGCGCTCCGTCCTGCGACGGATGAAGACCATCGTTGCGTTTGCCGTCCCCGTCCTGATGGTGGGTGTTGAACTCGATCGACGTACGCTCGTACGCTCGTACGCCCTGACTCTCTCACTCGCGCGACGCGCTACATATTCTATTCCATTCTATTACATTCTCGTTCTTCGTTCGCCAGGTCCCAATTGCCGACCCGCTCATGTCGCTCATCGACGTCGTGTTCCTCGGACAGTTCAGCAACTCGATGAACGTCGCTGGCCTCAGCCCAGCCACGCTGATATTCAACTTCCTCTTCTATAGCTTCACGGCGCTCACGATCGCCACGGTGGCGACGGTCGCCGACAAGCTCCGGCAAGACAAGGACGACGAAGCCGGCCTCGTCCTCTCCACATCGTTGATGATCGGTCTGGTCGCCGGCTCCATCGTCGGACTTCTCCTCCAGCTCAACTGCCAGGCGTTGTTGCGACTGACAAAGTGCGACGAGGTGCTCCTTCCCATCGCTGCAGAATACCTGAGCATCAGAGCTTGGGCGTTTCCGGCGGCAATCGCGACATCCGTGCTCCAGGGCTCGTTTATCGCGCAACGGGACAGCCGGACGCCCTTCTGGATCGTGCTCACGTCTATTGTGCTCAGCGCGACGGGAGACTTCCTGTTGATCCGCTCGGGGTTCGGCATCGCGGCTGCTGCGTGGACGACGCTGCTGTCGCAGTGCTTTTCGGCGGGCGTGCTGCTGTGGAAAGCAGGGTCCAGTCGGGTCAAGCCGCGCTGGCACAAGCCCGATCTGGTTGAGACGCTGGAGCTGGTCTCTTACGTCCTCCGCCTGGGCGTCTTTTACGTCAGCAAGACGTCCAGCTACTTGTTTTTGCAGAGTGCCGCTGCGCGGCTATCTCCCGTCTCCATGGCCGCCCATCAGTCCGTGTGGACCCTGTGGGGCTTGTGTTCCTTCACGAGCGCCCCACTCGAACAGGCAAGCCTCGCCTTCCTCCCGACCGCCCGGCCCGGCAAGGACAAGAACGAGCTGACCATCGCCCTCATCTCCTGCGGCGCCTGTCTTGGCGTCCTTTGCAGTCTCATCTCCGTCGGCATCCCCACCCTCGTCCCCCAGCTCCTGACCAGCGATGCCGTCCTCTGGCCGATCATGAGGTCGATCGCCCTGCCCGCGCTCGTCGCCATGCTGTGCTGCGGATTCGACGTCACCAGCACCGGAGTTTTGCTCGCCAACAAGGACACCACGTACGTCGCTCGCGCCATGGTGGTCAGCCTGCTCGTGCTGGTCGGCTATCTCGCCTGGCAGTTCTACGCGGTCGGAAGCTTCTCGATCACGAGCGTGTGGTGGGGCCTCGCGATGTTCTTCGGGAGCAGGGTCGTCCAGAGCATTCCCAGGGTGTGGGCCACCATTCTTCTCAGTCGCCGGGAACCCGGAGGATGAGAAGGGTCGTACAGGCTGGCTGATGCGGAGGGCCCCCACGACGACGACGACGACGACGACCACGCGC
>Ga0181577_10003806_pt1 | contig 11705 bp, 13 predicted proteins | sample 101ome_21_FD_132468 | JGI IMG/M metagenome (GOLD analysis project Ga0181577, IMG submission 132468) | Coastal salt marsh microbial communities from the Groves Creek Marsh, Skidaway Island, Georgia - 101413BT metaG (megahit assembly) | ecosystem: Environmental > Aquatic > Marine > Intertidal...
AAAAATACCTAATGATTTTTTTAAAAAAACGTCTGTTCAAATGGTTCAGGTAACTGGTGCTGGGATCGATCGAGTGGATTATGATTTTTGCACTCAAAATAATATTAAAGTTTGTAATGTTCTCGGTGCAAGTGCAAGGTCAGTCGCCGAATACTGTCTGTTTAGTGCTTTAGCAATATCCAGGAGACTTATTCGGACAACAGATGCGATTGCTTCGGGAAATTATGCAGAGATTCGTAGCAATATCATTAAGGACAGAATGCATTCTCTTTCAGGACTTACCCTAGGAGTGATAGGATTTGGATCTATTGGCCAGGAAACGGCAAAAATGTTTGGTGCTATGGGGTGCCGTATTCAATATTATGATCCGTCGAGTCCCAAAGTTGAGCAAAGCCTTGCAATTATAGCTGAAGAAGTTGGAAAAGAAGTATTATTACGATCTTCTGATATAATTTCTGTTCATGTTCCACTTCTTGAGCAGACGTTTAATCTTATATCGGAGCACGAGTTATCCATGATGAAAGATACAAGCATTCTTTTAAATGCTTCGAGAGGGGGGGTCGTAAATGAGAATGCGTTAGCTCAGGCGATCCAAAACAAAAAAATCAAGGGAGCAGCTGTCGATGTCTTTAGCAGTGAGCCACCGGAAAAAAATAATCCTCTTTTAAACTTGCCAAATGAATGTCGTGAAAACTTAATTTTGACGCCGCACATAGGCGGTATAACCGTTCAATCTTGGGCTGAATTGTTTTCACGTTCTTGGATTAACATACAGAGATTTTTTGATGGCAAAAAATTAGAAGATCAGCAAATTTAACTTTAATCTTCTTCGTTCCATAATTTTTCTATTTTTTCAAAAGCCTGCTCGCCTTCTTTTTTCCGGCGTTCTGCTGTTTTATCACCCCAGGCGTCAACGGCGAATTTATATGACTTTCTATGTTTGATGCGTTCAAACCATTCAATTAAAAAAGGTTTATTGTTCCATAAGGGGCTCATTTGAAATGATGTTAAGCGTGTCAGGTAAACAACGAGTGAAACATCGGCCAAAGATATATTATCACCTGCTAACCATTCATGTTCTGACAGATGGGTGTCCATTTCTGAAAACAAAGTTTTGAAAGCATGTAACGACGGTTTTAACAATGGAGAGTCAAGGCCCATCTCGGTATTGATCTTGTCATTAGATTTACGGGTTTGATCTCTCATTTTCTTGTAATAATCAGAGATTTTTTTAGTATCTGCTTCTTTGTAAAAAAAACGATTTACTATGCAAACACCTATTGTTCTGCTGGCAACATGAATGCCATCATCGATCTTACGCATCCATAACTTCATTCTAGCCCTGTCTTGACAAGATTTTGGGGTCAAAGTTTTTCCTTCAGGAAAGGCATCATCTAAATATTCCAAAATTAGCGTGGACTCAGGTAGCATAAATCCATCATGATCAAGAAGTGGAATTAGTCCCTTAGGATTAAACTCATGGAAGTTATCTGGTCTTTGGCTAGCATCACCCATAGCCGTATCAACTATTATACTCTCCCATTTTAGTTCTTTTTCTTCCAGTCCTAAACGCACCCTTTGAGCTGCAGTTGACCTGTCATAATGATAGAGTTTTAACATTTGGTACCTATTTCATTTAATTTGATATTAACTTTTGCACCCCAATTGGAATGATCCCAAAGGGATTAATCTTTTGATGCGACAAATAATAATGATCTACGATGTGATTATTATGAATTGTCTCGGCAACCTTTGGAACGTTAATTAATCTATCTAAATAGCTGGAAATATTTACATAACTACTGAGTTTTCTAAAATTACACTTAAAATGATAATAATATACTGTATCGAACCTAACTAACGTCGGGAATAATCGCCAGTCCGCTTCGCAAGGTTCATCTCCCAGTAAAAAATTTTTGTCTTCAAGAATATTTTCCAAGTAGTCTAATGTCGAAAATAGCCTTTCAACACTCTCTTGGTAAGCTGATTGACTTGCAGCAAAACCTACGCGGTAAACACAATTATTGATACCTTTATAGGTTAGGGCATTCATTTTTTCAATGTCTGCCTGCGGATAGTTTGACGTCATTCGGTGTTCTTTGTTTCCCTTAAGTTTACAAAAAGGACCATCTAACATTCTAATTATTTCTGATGACTCATTGTTAACAATATTTTTGGTTTTCTTATCCCAAAGAGTTGGTACAGTAACTTTTCCTGTAAATTTTGAGTCTTGATGTAAGTAGAGTTCTCTTAGAAAAGAAATATCGAGATTAGTTTTGTTTGTTACAGAGTCATATTTTTCAAATGTCCACCCATTTGGATAGCTTATCGGATGTACAACTGATACATCTATAACGTCTTCTAGGTTTAATATTGCTCGGTAAATTAAAGTTCTATGAGCCCATGGGCATGCATATGAAACGATTAAGTTATATCTTTCCGCTTCGGCTGGAAATTGACCTTCACCTGGAGGTGAAATTTGATTTCTAAAAGGTGACGCTGCTCTAACAAAACTACCATCTGGGGCTGTAGTTCCTTTAGCGTCTGGATCCCATTTGCCATTAATCAACATAGCCATAGCAGCTCTCCAAAAAAATTAGGGGCTATTTCAGCCCCTAATCTATAGTAAAAGTTTTTAGTGTCTACGCTGGTCTTTTGGGAATACCGAGTGACTCTTGAGCAGCATGTAGGAACCGAAGGTCCACAGCGTCGCGCCAATCGAAATCAGGCGGTACTTGACCAAGATCCCTTACGCCTTGGGCGAAGCTGTCCATAGCTGCAGCATCGAAACCCCCATCTTTACAAATTTGGTTCAATTCAGTCTCATACTGGGCTTCAAACTCTGGCGGAATTTCAAAACCTTTAGCGCGCATCTCCGCGTAGGCAGCTTCTTTATTAGCTGGATCGTGAAGCCATTGTCTCGCTTTCAGTTCTGCATATTGCCAAGCATAAAGGGCGTCTTCATTCTTCGCACCCCATTCCATATTTGTGATAAATCCTTCCTGTGGAACCTCATACAAAGTAGCTGATAAAAATTTACCGCCATTGTCTTTTAGTCCTTTTTCATGTCTTGGAAAGACTGAAGCGCCTTGTAGAACTCCGGCAATTACTGCCTTCATACGCCCATCTGATCCGCCCTTCATAGGAACGATTTCAACGTCATTGTCGGGATCTAATCCATTTTGAATGAGGATTTGGCGTTGGATCCAAGTGTTTCGACCTCCAAGGCCTCCACCGGACACTTTTCCACCCTTCAAATCTTCAAAAGTATCTATGCCTTTTCCAACACCCATAATCCACCATTCCTTATCACGGTAGACGCTGAGCATTTTCAATGGTTTTCCACTGGCAGCTGCTGAACCAAATAGTACGTCAGTGTCAGAGTGAGCAATATCAAGGCTTCCACCGATAAGTCCTGGGAAGTATGTGTCGGTTAGATAAAATTCTATTTCGTCTATCCCGTGTTCTTCATAAAATCCCTTAAATTGTGCTAATCTCCAAGACCACTGAGCGGCATAATTAGGATTCCAGTCAGCCATTCTTATCTTGTTAACACTGGACTGAACCGCAGAAGAGTCCATCGCCCAAGCGCCTTTGAACGGCAATGCGCTAGCTCCAATTGCCATACCAAGCGCTCCGAGCCCGCCTTTTAGTAATACTTCGCGCCTAGGCAAAAGTATCTTTGTTTTATCTTTTTTTAGTGCCATGTAATTTCTCCCTGTTGTGAGTTAATTGTAAGATATCTATTACACATGGTTTGTGTTTCTCCACGGAGCAACATAAGCCTCTAACCATCTCGTAAAATTGATCAAAGAAAGAGACATTATTATCAACAACAGCAAGACCGCAAAAGTCATTGCAGTGTTGAATGTATCCGCAGATCTTTGAATGAGGTAGCCTAGTCCGTTTGAACCACCAAACAGTTCGGCTATTACAACCCCAATCAATCCGCGTCCGATACCCTGCTGGATACCGGAAATAATAAATGGCAAAGTGTATGGCAATACTACCTTAATGTACAACTGCCGCCTATTAGCACCAAAAACCTTAGCTGCGGCTAACAAAGACTTCTCAGTTGTTTTAACACCAGCCCAGGCATTGATCATTATTGGAAACACCGCTGAAATAACAATGATAGTAACCTGCATTGTAGTTGTGAAACCAAGAAATAGGATAAAAAGTGGCACCAAGGCTATTCGAGGAAGAGAAGCGAGAGCCCAAACATAAGGACTGAGAATGGACTCGATATACTTGTTGCCACCCATCAATAATCCACCTGGAATTCCTATGGCGCAGGCGATTGCTAGACCAACCATTAGATTGTTAAAACTATGTAAGAAATGGTCAAGAATGCTTCCTGAAAAAACAGCACCTTCTGGGGCTCTTGTTGTTAACCCTGTCCACAATTCAGCAAACATGTCTGAAGCTCTTGGAAGGAATAAAGAGTTTATATTGCCGTAAATTGTTACCAACTCCCACAATATAAAAAATATTGTTATATTTAGACTTGTAACAACAAAACCTCGTGAGCGTCTCCAAACCTCCCTAAAGGTCCATCCAATATCTTGTATTCGGTTTGGATCATCTGTTTCGAATACTTGTGCATTTTTATTAGCTTTTGTAGACATCCTATTCCCCTCTATTCGTCTGAGAAGCTTCATCTTTTACAAGTTTCCAAATATGATCTCGTAATTTCGCATATTCGCGCGATGTTTTTACCTCAGAATTACTCATTCTTGGTCTTGGAAAACCCACTTCAACAATTTCTTTAATTTTTCCTGGTCTGTAAGAAATCACAGCAACCCTATCACCCAAAAGAATTGCTTCATCGATGGAGTGTGTGATAAATACGCAGGTTTGGCCTGTCTCCATAACTATTCTCTCCATTTCTGCCTGCATTGCTTCACGTGTCATTGCGTCAATTCCAGCAAAAGGTTCGTCAGCAAGAAGAATATCAGGATGAGTAGTCAGGGCCCGAGCTATACCGACCCTTTGCTTCATTCCTCCCGAAAGTTCGTAGGGAAATGATTTCTCAAAACCGGTGAGATCCACAAGGTCTAGACATTCTTTTACTCGCTTATTCTTCTCACTTTCTGAGATACCTAAATCCTGAAATTCAAATGGCATTCTCACATTAGATTCGACTGTCCTCCAAGGCAGTAAAGCGTAATCTTGAAAGACCATTGCCCTATCTGGACCTGGGCCAGTGACTTCTTCGCCTCGCACAGTCACACTGCCAGACTCTTTTGGTACCAAGCCTGAAATAGCATTTGTAAAACTAGTTTTTCCGCAGCCTGAAGGGCCTACTAATACAACGAATTCACCAGCTTTTACGTCTAAGTTAATATCTTGCAGTGCCGTTAATTTTTTTCGTTCTCTATGTAATTCGTATGAAATCGTTAAATCTTTGGCTACAATGATGGGCTCATTCTGTAAGCTCACTAAATTTTCTCCCCACTAATTCGTAACTGAGTTTTTTTCAGTTACCTATTGCTCGTTTGTCTATGCGAACGTTTGCATTTAGGTATAACACGATACAAATGACGATTCAGTCAAGAAAAAAATTTTTTATTTTAAGCTTGTTTAAAATTTTACAAAGTTCTGAAAAATCCGAACGTCTAGTTGAGCAAGTAAGGTTTAAATACAATTTGTATACTTAAAATTATAAGGAACATAAGTATTAGTTTTTCAAATGCAGCAACTGAAAAGTTTTTAGTCAAAATTTCCCCTATAGGCATACCAAGAGTTAATGGCAAAATAGAAATTGTACCTAATAATAAATATTTGGTTGTGTAAAAATTAAGTAAACTTAAAGACAAAAGCTGGATCGCTGCCATCGCTCCAAAAAAACAAGAAATTGTAAAAATAAATTCATCTCTTTTCATGCCGATGGCATTCAAATATGCTAAGGCAATTGGAGCAGATACGCCGCAGGTGCCTTGCACAAAACCTCCAATAATTCCAAATAAAGCAACTAACCTGTCAGCGAAGTTTTGGGATATTTTATTAGAGTTTTTTGTAAGAGAGTAGGCAACATAAAGAATTGTGACCGCTGCAACAAGAAGCTCGATTAATCTTGTGCTTGTAAAAACAAAAAAAATTGATCCGGCTAAGCAACCAAGTGCTCCAAAAACAGCGAAGCGTATTGAAAATTTGATACTATCAATTGAATTTCTAAATTGCTTTATCTGATATACATTTGAAAACAGGTTAGGCACAGCCATAACTGCAACGGCTAACTTAGCGTCGAAAAAAATTGTTAAAACAGGTATAGCTATTATTGGACTTCCCGCCCCAGTGGCACCTTTGACTATCCCCCCTAAAGCAAAAGCTAAAAAGAGAATTAAGATGGTTGAAAGATCTAAATTAACGAATTGCATGCTGAACTTATTTTTGTTTGTCTTTGAATTGGCTCATTATGTTTCATATTTATGCACCCAATGGTATTTTAATACCGTCCCAAATCAATTTAATTGAAATAGAAAATAAAGCCCATGTTACTATTTTGAAAAACGTAGCTTCTGGAATTAGTTTAACTAAATTGACACCAATATAAACTGCGATTGTTGCTGGTATCATCATTATGAGTGATATTTTAAAGCTACTTGTATCTATTTGTCCAAGCCAAATATAGGGAATGAGTTTTATGACGTTACAATAGCTAAAAAGAATTACGGAGGTGCCCACAAAAACTGACTTTGCTAGTCCTAATGGAATGGTGAAAATTTGCCACGGAGGGCCTCCTGTGTGGCTAATGAAGCTCGTGAAGCCGGCGATAGTGCACCAAAAATAACCTTTTGTAGAATTTATTTGAGCATTTTTCTTTTGCAGTGATTGTCGTTTTTTGAGGAGTTGATCTAGAGCAAATAGAAATCCCATCAAGCCAATCAATAAAGTTACGACCCATTCAATGACATAGGAAGCGGTTAAACCTCCTATTACAACACCGAGTGTCATACCCACCATACCTATTTTAAGTACTGGCCAACTGAAATCACGGCGATAAGCGGAAAGAGCAAATATGTCAGATACTATGTAAACAGGCAAAAGTAATCCTGCAGCTGTAATTGGAGACATAATCAAAGACAGGCTGGGAACTCCCAACGTTGCAATTACTGGAAGTCCTCCTTTTCCCATGCCTACAAAAACAGCCGCTAAAGTTATTAAAAACCAGTATATGTAAGTTTCCAAGTTATTTGCCTTGAAGGAAAATTTGGGTGTCTAACCATCTCGTTAGATTTTCATTATGTTTAAAAATAAACAATGTAAACTGATTTCTATTTTGATCGAAAATTTTAAAATTGTGGCAGTATAATCACGTTAAATGTTAACCAATCCACAAAAATACCCGCTAAAATAGGAAGTAATGCACAAGAAATCAAACGTATAGTCACGAATCTCCAACCCATTGTAGGAGCTTCAAATACCAATACGCGATGTACTGCAAAAATAGACCAGCCGGATATGAATGCGACTATCTGAGGGGCGCCTGCGCCACCTGCAAAGAAAATTAAAGCTATTGGAAATGATGTCATAGGACCGCCAGGTAAAAGTCCACCTAAGATAGCGCTTATAATAATACCCAATAGGCCGGAGTCTGGTCCCACAATATAAGCGAGATCCTCGACTGGTGCAATCTGCGCAATAAATGCTGCAGTTAAAAGAGCAAAAGGCATTTTGCGACTTATACTAATAGCCTGGTGACCGGCAAACTTACCTGATCTCTTTAGTCCATCAACTCCTTTATTGCTATATACAAGAAACCCCAGGACAAATACAAAAACCCAAACTAAGATATATCCAGTTATCATTTATTTGATTTCACCTGCGGTTTTAATGGTGTGTTTTTCACAATCCATCTAGCTGAAATTCCAGCGATTAAAGGTAATGGAATACTAACTAAAAACCTTATCAGCGATAAATCCAAGCCCATCATTGGGATTTCCCAGATTACTAATCTGTAAATTCCTATAAGAGACCAGGCAGCGATGTAAGCTACTAATGCTCCTATGTCTGCTCCAGCTACCCATAATGCAAAAACTATTGGAAAGGAGGTGAATGGACCACCCGGCGTAATAACGCCCGCTAAAGTTGCAAACAACAAACCTGATAAACCCGACTTCTCACCTAGCGCTTTGTTAATCTTGTCTTGATCAATAAATTGTTGAATCAGACCACCTATTAACAATCCCCCAGCCAGAGTTGGCAAAATCAAGATAATAAGGTTTAAAGAATAATCTAGTGCGGAATAAATACCTGTTAATCCGTTTGTGAAATAACATATTGCTCCAGTAATGAGCGCTAGAAACACAAAAAAATTGTCAGATTTGCTCATCTATCAAGAATTTTCCAATATAAGGGTGACTAAATTACAAAATTTAAAATCTGATTTTATAAATTAAAGCAAGCCTCTTTTTTAAGTTCGTCGATTTTAAAAGAATCTTCAAATTGCTAAAACTTTCTCTACTTCGTGTCTGTTTGGCATTGAAGATGCTGTGCCAGCCCGAGTTACCGAAATTGATGCGGTAGCACATCCAAATTCTACAGCTTTATTAACTGATTTACCTTCCGACAATGCGACAGCTAAACCTCCATTAAATGCATCACCCGCTCCAGTCGTTTCGACTAAATTTCCAACTTTAAATGCGGGGATAAGGCCGTGGCCATATAAATACGCGCCTTGTTCACCCATCGTTATGATTGGTGTTTTGACCCCTAAATCAACTAAGAATTTTGAGGCAGTTTCTGCCTCTTTCTCATTTCTTACGGGTAATCCTGTCAGTGCTTCTGTTTCAGTTTCGTTAGGGGTTATAAAATCGCAAAGGCTAAATACTTCTTTTGGAAGATTCGCTGCTGGTGCAGGATTTAAAATGGTTATTTTGTTATTCATCTTTGCTACTTTCAAGCCCTCAAGAGCGACATCAATAGGTTGTTCTAATTGAGTAAGGAAAACATCCGCAGATGATATTATCTTTGCGTTATCCGTAATATCTTTCACAGAGATTTCCGAAGCAGCTCCCGGAGCAATTATTATTGCATTATCGCCGGTCGCATCATCAATAAAAATAAAAGCAGCTCCAGTGTAACTATTTTCACTATATTTAAAAGCACCTTTTACATTTGCATTTTCCCATGTTTGCATTGCCATGCTTCCAAAATCATCATTGGCTAAGCGAGTGATTATTGTTACGTCAGCGCCCAAATTCCCCGCAGCCACTGCTTGATTTGAGCCTTTACCACCGGGTCCTAAAGCAAAAGAGTTTCCTAAAAATGTCTCTCCCATCTTAGGCATCCGTGAGGCTCGATATGCTGTATCAGCGACAAATACCCCCAATATTACGATTTTTCCCATGCTACTATTCCTCGTCAGGCGCTAGTACGCCTTTTCGAAATGCAAAACACCCATAAAACCTTCGCTCACCAGTTTGAATGACTGCATAAGCTTGCCTAGCCCTATCATAAAAAGAAAATCTTTCCATTGATAACATTGGGTTTGGACCGCCAACCCGTGACACCTGACCCTGAACTTCTTCCATAACTGGCAAAATTGTTTCGGGTTCGTCAACAACTTCCAGTCTAGTGGCTGCGTCATCAGTAAATGTATCAATAGGCATTACAGATAATATAGCCTTCACTACATCAGCTGCTGGTGCGTCAATTCTGAGGAGCCTCCCATAAACTGTTTTTCTTGCAACACTATCTGCTGGAAAATTTGTATCTGCAATGATGAGATCATCGCCATGCCCCATTGCTCTCAACACATGTAAGACGTCAGCATTCAGTAAAGGATTTATACCTATTAACATTTCTTTCCCCCTAGAATTAAGTAATTATGTTAATTTTTGTTTGATCTTTCGGATATTTTTGCATCGAATACATGCAAAAAGGTATTGGGGATAGAGGGTATTTAAATCCTATGGAGAAATTTTTTGGTGAAATAGACGGGTGTGGTTTTGAAACATTAGATAAAGAATTTGAAAGCTGTTTAACAGGTCATGGTCGAGTAGAAAGGCTTTGGACAGGTGCCCGTTGGGTTGAAGGGCCCGTATGGTTTCCAGCTGGTAGATTTCTTTTATTTTCTGACATACCTAACAACAGGATACTTAGATGGGATGAAACAAATGGCAGTGTTTCTGAATTTAGAAACCCTTCTAACTTCTCAAATGGGAATACGAGAGACCTTCAGGGAAGATTAATAACCTGTGAGCACCTATCAAGAACAGTTACCCGCACCGAGCATTCAGGGGATGTAACAACAATTGCTAGTCACTATAACAGTAAGAAATTAAATTCTCCAAATGATGTGATTGTGAAAAGTGATGGTTCTATTTGGTTTACGGACCCTGATTATGGTATAATGAGCGATTATGAGGGCCGCGCATCACCGTCAGAGCAATCTTCTTGCAACGTTTACAGAATTGATCAAGAAACAGGAACTTTAGGTTTAATAACCGATAAACTAATTAAGCCCAATGGCCTTTGCTTTAACAAAAGTGAAACCAAACTTTATGTTTCTGATACTGGTGGTTCACATGTTGAGGGAGGTCCTCGAAATATTTACAGTCTTGATCTTAATAGGAAACAAATTCCATCTCAAACTCCAGAGTTCTTTGCGGAGTGTTCAAATGGTCTTTTTGATGGTTTTAGAATTGATAATGAAGATAGAATTTGGTCTTCAGCGGCTGATGGTGTGCACTGTTATAATTCAAAAGGTTGTCTTATAGGGAAAATAAAAATACCTGAGATGGTATCCAACGTATGTTTCGGAGGTGCCAGACTAAACCGACTATTTATTACTGGAACGACTTCTCTTTACTCCTGCTATCTGGCTGTTAATGGAATTAAGTAACGAAGGGTTCCCCGATAATTTTTTGAGTTGTTTAGTGGCAGGCTTTCCCAAGCGCTTTAAGACGCCAATAGTTATAAGGAAGCGGTGTTATAAACCCTGCGAACAGCATAAAAGGAAGAACCCATAATTTTATTACTGCGCCACCAGTTAAAAGTACGTCAGTTATATTCATGGCTAATTCCATGGAAACCATTGAAATTAGAGACATTCCAATTGCAGTTTTAAAGGCTTGTCGAAGTTCCATTTGTTTACTCAAAATGAAAGTCTCGAGTATGATTGATGTAATAATCCCATTTACTATTGCTAGAGACATAATTAGCCATACTGGCCAATCTATTCCCATTAATTGAAAATATAGTATGGTTCCGATATCACCAATTGCGCAGCCTAAAAGGCACCATCCAGTATTTTTGGACGAGCGAATCCAAGTATGCTTACATTTCCAGTTAATTTTTAATTCGCTAGCTAAGTATGCCACGTTGACCTCATTTTTATTCTGTATAAACTCTCCAGTGAGTGGAGAGTAAAGGGATTATTTTGAATATAGGTAAGGCAGCAAAATTATCAAATTTAACAGTGAAAACCGTTCGTTATTATGCTGATATTGGACTGGTTAGCCCTGTAAAAAATAATAACACTGGGTATAGAGATTTTTCAGAGGATGATGTGGCTCGTCTGCAATTTATTTCAAAAGCAAGAAAATTTAATTTTAGTATTCAAGAATGTGAAGAGTTACTTTCTTTGTATTCAGATAAGAATAGGTCAAGTAAAGAAGTAAAAGCCCTAACATTAGAAAAAATTTCTGAAATAGATATCAAACTGCTTGAGCTTAAAGATTTAAAAAGTCAGCTAAGTT
>Ga0181577_10003807_pt1 | contig 11705 bp, 15 predicted proteins | sample 101ome_21_FD_132468 | JGI IMG/M metagenome (GOLD analysis project Ga0181577, IMG submission 132468) | Coastal salt marsh microbial communities from the Groves Creek Marsh, Skidaway Island, Georgia - 101413BT metaG (megahit assembly) | ecosystem: Environmental > Aquatic > Marine > Intertidal...
CTGGTGGAAGCCAGACGATGAAACCACCAGGTCTGCCCGAAACCTTGGGGAATGTCGCAGGTATGTTCCTTGGTGAATTTCTCAAAAGAAAATTCGGTTGATCCGATATGACCTACGCAGACAGTCTTAGCAGGGATCCGAATGCCGATTCAAAATATCGGGGGGTTCCTTCGATCCCCTATGATTTTGGGGACGTAAGGAAAGAGACGTTTGAAGAATGTCAGATGCGATATGCAGCATCTGGTCAGATGGGTAGAGTCGGTGAATGTGCTGGTAAACCGAAGCAGATTGTACCTATTCCAGAGGAGTTATTTCAGAAGTATCTTCGAGCGGAAGAGGGGAAAGGTAAGGATGCAGGTGAATTTTTAGATAATTACGTCGCAGATAACGATATTTAATAAGTACTGCGCTATGCTTTCAGCATGGCAGGAACTAGTCTCTATAGCGTATATCGACGTACTGCACGTGCAGCTGCACAGCAACGAGTCGTTAAGAAGACATCAAATATTGATGTAGAACGTGCACGGAAAGATTTCGCTTATTTTTGTGAAGTAGTTGGTGATAAGCCCCCGGCTGCCCATCACCTGGAATGGCATAAGTATTTATGTACGGGTGATGACTCCGAATGTTTAATTGGCATCGGTGGTCCGAACATTGATATTCTTGCACCACGTGGTAGTGCGAAGTCCACAATCCTTGGTTTATATACGGCTTGGGCCATTGGTGTCCACGCTTTAGCAAAGCAGCCTTTGAAGATCCTGTATATCTCTTATACGGTCGATGTGGCGCGACCTAAGAGTGCAGCAATCAAACGGATCATTGAGGAGAGTAAGACGTATAAGGAGATCTTTCCTACGGTAAAAATTGCCAAAGGGATCAATTCGAATGAATATTGGAGTATTGATTGGAAATTTGCAGGTATCCGTTCAACTGGTGAAGAAGAATTTACTGTTTGTTGTGCAGGTCTTAAAGGTGCGGTGACATCCAAACGCTCGCATCTTTGTATTATTGATGACGCCATCAAAAGTGCAGATGATATCAAGAATAGGGATATTCGCCAAGCAATGGAAGATAACTGGAACTCAGTTATTGTTCCGACGATGTTTGAAGGCGGTCGGGCGATTTGTCTCGGTACGCGGTTCCGTCATGATGATATTCATAATTCAACGTTCATTCCTGCCAATGATTGGGTGCAGATCATCCAATCAGCGATCACAGTAGATGACAACGGGGATGAGATTTCATATTGGCCGGACATGTGGTCTCTTGATTACTTACGTGATCGCCGAAGGCAGGCACCCGTTGCATTCAGCTTTCAGTATCAGAATCAAGTTGTCCAAACGAGTGAGTTGTCATTGTCACCTGATTTAATCATCAAAGGGACCATTGACATGCAGTTCGAAACCCTCGGTGTCGGTGTTGACCTTTCTGCGGGCGTTCGTGAACGTAACGACTACACGGTTTTTGTGATGGGAGGGCGAGTGGGAGGGAAGATTCATATTATTGATTGCAAGAGACTTCGTATCATGGGTAACCTTGAGAAGCTTGAAGCATTAATGGAAATGATGGAAGAATGGGGAGTTATTAGTAAAGATAAGGATCAGTACTTCCCTACTGGTAGTGGTATTGAGATTTGGTCAGAAGCTGTGGCGTATCAGGCTTCATTAGAAGCTGACTTCAAGAGGATCTGTTTAGGAGAGCATGGTCTTTACAACATGCATTGGCATCCGGTTAAAGGCTTTAGAGGAGATAAGGTTGCACGTTTCCGTGGCATCATGGGGATGTTCGAACAAAGGAAGATCGTATTCAACAAATATCGTAAGTTTCAGGCTTTAACCGACGAGATTGTCAACTTTGGTGTAAGCTCTCATGATGACTGTGTTGATGCTCTGGTCTGGCTTTGTAATGGCCTGATGACTCGAGGAAAACTAGAGTTAGAGTATTGACGATTTAAACTATAGATATTCAACACGATGTCTCCCAGCTACTTCGAAGTAGAGCTTGAGCAAGATGCTTATGGTTCTGCGATTCTTCCTCTACCGGATGAATTGTGCCACGATTTAGCCCTGCAGCCGAACGAACGGTTCGATGTAGAAGCCGAAGATGGTGTAATTACATTCAAAAGGATAGAAGCTGGCTACGATATTGATCAGTAGACCTCTTAATCAGAATGGGCGATAGCGCTAAATCACAGCTTGAGGCTATCCTCAAATCGGTAGTTTCCCGTAATAGTGAAGGGCCAGCAGACACCATGCTGGTGAGCGCCCACCTTTCCCAAATGAAGATGTTTGGGATCCGGCAAGGCGTCGAATTTTATCCGCTGCAAGATAACCTCGGAACTCAGCGTTATGACTTTGTTCAGCAAGTAATCAAATTCAATAAACTTGATGCGCGTTTAGATTCAATTTGGGATCGTTTCCTGGCCTACGGTAAGGGTCTTTTTTACATCCGCCCTACGCAGAAGACTTACCGCATCTACTGGTTTGACAAGGATTCTTACCGGACCTACTACTCACCCGAAGGTGACCTCGAAGAAGTAATCATCATCTACCCGTACAAGGTTCGAGCGAAGCGTGGGTTCCAGGGTGTAGGCCTGAATACAGATAAGCGCTATATGCGTTTGCGTATTACGGCGAAGACGATTGAAGAATCTCATAGCGAGCAGGAGATCAGCTTCGATAGTCCGACAGAGGATGTTCCCTTCAGTAACAAGACTGAAGTTGAGAACACCATGGAGTTCATCCCATGCGTGGAGGTTCTCAATAATCCTGATGCCTTCGGTACTGAGGGTAGCGGTGAGTTCGACTGGATGGCGAATCAGATCATCGCTCACGATGAGATGGTCAAGAACATTCGGGCCAACCTCTCCTTCTTTGGCAACCCGACCCTGCTTTCTTCACGACCGAAGAATGACATCATCGAGTACGACCAGAACGATCCTGGCCAGCGCCCGAGCATTTCAAGTCAATCTGGATTCCAATCGGAATTCAATCTGAGCAGTTCTACGTACAAGCAAGACCCTGTAACCCGTCAGTCACCTGGCTACATCGGTAAGCCTGGGTCTGGGATGCGTGTACCGAGGGTGATTGCCAACCTGGAGCCCACAGATCGAGTTGGTTTCATTACTCCGAATGCAGTCAGCACTGATCAGGCGCGATACGCAGAACAAATGCGTAGCGAAATTCGTCTTGCCCTTGGCGGTATTGATGACCTGAGCATTACGAACGTTACGGCTACAGAGTATAAGTCAGCCTATGGCCGAGTTAGTGCCACGGCTAAGAAGAAGTGCTTGCAGCTGTACACCTACGGAATCTGCAGGTGCTTGGAGCTGATCATTTTCCAAGAGGAACAGATCTTCCGTAAGTCACTGGCTTACGCGATGAACATCAAGTATCCAGTCTTGCCTGAGGATCCGGATGACAAGGCCCTCGAAAAATATGACAAAGCAAAAGCTAAATATGAGGATAAATTAGAAGCAGCCGTTCGTGAGGTTGTCGAGACCAGGGACATCCCACCCGGTGTTCTTGGACTCGCTCCTGATGGTGATCGAACCATCGAATGGCGCTGGTTGGGTCCTGTGTATGAAGATACAACTCAGGATAAACTCAACCAGTCTATCTTCACCAGAAACTTGCAAGAGTTAGGTGTTGATAGCATTGAAGCACTGAAGTATCTATTCCCTTCTAAGACGGATGACGAAATCGCGAGCATGCTCTCAGGTTTCCCATTCCGTGTGGTAGGGGAAGTACAGAGGGCTTATTCCGCGTTTATTGATCTAATCAATCAAGAAATGCGGACACCACATCCGCAGCAACCCAATCTTCCAATGTCTGCGGATCCGAGACTCGATCTCACCCCCTTCCTTTACCGCACTCTCGAAAGCCTACAAAAAGAGGTAACTTATGCAGGCCGATACCGCAATGCCGACCCAATCGGCACCCCAAGTATCCCCGACCCAACCGACCAGCTACGCGGCTCCGGCTCAGACAGCGGCGCAAGCTCCGGCAGTGTCGACCAACAACCAGTGGGTGGCGCCTTACCAGCAGGTGACGGCCCCAGCCCCGCAAATGCAGGCCCAGATGGCGGCCCAGCCGCAGGCCTCAACCCCTACTCAGTACGCGCCCCAGGAATACCAGGCACCCCAACAAGCGGAGAATCCTTACAAGGAGGCATTCAACCGGGTGGTGGGGCTCCTGAGTTCTCCAGTCCAATTCCCGTCCCTGGGTCAACAATCGACTCAGAGCCAAACCGTCGATCCGGCCAGCTACCCTTCCCAGCAGGGTCTCCAATACAGCAATTTGGGGACGCAGACCTCTACGCCTTCGATCAACAACAACCAGGCATCTTCGAACGGTTATTCCCAAACCTCTCAGGGGATCAGCGCGGATCAGCTCCGAGCAGCCGGGGTAAGCGACGCAAGTCTTGAAGTTATTGATCATTTCGGCGCTGCTGCACCTGCCGTCCTGAATCAATACGCCTGTCAGGTCGAGGATCATCTGATCACCGTTAATCAGCAGCTCCACGAGGCTGTTGATCTGCTGCAGGAACTCTCCAATGAGCACAAAGCTTATGAGACCATCCTGACCGATCCTGACGTCCTGGCCGATTACACCTGTGAGTTCTTCGGCGAGAACGGTCCTCATCCCGTTGCTGATGAAGAGCCTGCTTACATGCAGCCTGCACCTGGCATCCAAGTCGGCCAGCAGCTCCAGCAGCAAGCAGTTGCTCCTGAGCGTCCTCAGATGCCCGTTCCTCCCCAGCCTCAGCAACCTGCCAACGCTGGTGACTTCTGGAACAACTTCGGCAACGTCGCAGACCGTGACCCCGCTAACGCCTGGCGCTATCTGAACTCTGCCCAGCAGAATCCTCAGATCTTCCGGGACAAGCTCCTGGTCATGGAGTGATAATCGAAACTTAATTAGTTTTAGAATGAGGGGGTAGTAAAACTGCCCCCATATTTTTTATTCAATCATGGCGAAAAAAAAGGCAGGAGCTAGAAAACGCGCTGAAGATTTCATTCAGGCAATTGGCACTGCCGGTGGAGCTTTAGGTTCTCCTGGATTAGTTCAATTCGGTGCAGGTGATATTCAGCGTCAGGTCGCTCTGGGTCAGTCAGATGAGTATTCGGCTTACCGAGCTCAAGATATGCAAGCAGGACTTGGTTCTCCTAATGCACCAAGTATTCCGATGCCTCGTGATTTGGATTTAGCGTATTTAAAGCTGAATCTTCCAGGCTCTCCGCTCCCTCAAAACGCAATGTTCATGCCTCAGAACTTAGCGCTTGCGGAAGCACAGCAAGGCGCAATTGGAGCACAGGCTCAGCAATTCCTTGCTCAGCAAATGCCCATGACTGGTCAATTACCAATGGGGCTACCTCAACCTAAATCTAAAAAAGGATCCTGACAATGGACGAAGCCAAAGCAAAAGAAGCCGTAAAAAAGGCTATGATGGCCAAAGCAATGGCATCAATTGATCCGGAAGTTCAGGGTCAACCGCCAGCTATGCAACCCGCAGACGGACTAATTAATCCTTATGGGCGCATCGGTACTGTTGGCACTAACGTTTATAGCCCTGGAAACATGGTCGATGGTTCACCTGATCCAGCAGCTCGTGCCGTAGCTCGTCGCATAGCTTAAATAATCCATATTGATAAATTGTTGCTATAATTCTTTGTAATGGAATGAAAATTTCCATATAGAGGGTATTTGCCCTCAAGTATCAGCGTTTAAAACTTCTGCTGAGAAATTCTTATGTTCATCGATAACGACTTTCCCAAGCTGTTGGGTGCGGAACTGTACCGCCCCCATCCGGCTTACGTCGTGGAGATGGCCTGTGAGCCTGTAGTTGTCCACGACTTCACCAAGCAGCCTGGTCAAACCGTGCAGCTGGATCGTTACCGCTTCTTCGGTAACCCCGGCACGAAGACCAGCCGCGAGCGTACCCAAGACCAAACGATCGGAACCGCCAACAGCCGCTCCATCGTCAAGGACAAGGTGCTTGTGTCTCTGCGTGAGTACACCGGCCCTGCCGACCCGAACAACACCAACCTCCCGAGCACCTTCAAGATTGCTCGCGAGACTCTGATGACCGCGCAGCGTCTGCTGCTGGACACCGGGAACCTCAACATGTTCCACCAGTCCATCGGTTCTCTGACCCTGCTCGACGACTACCGTCGTTGGCGCGACCGTGTGTTCCTGGACGAACTGTTCAAGTCTGAGTCCCGTGGTCAGTCTGGCGATAGCCAAGGTGGTTACTACTACCCCAACGATCACACCAAGACCGGTTCAACCGTTTCTGCTTACACCGCTACTGAGTACGCCTCTGAGCGCTTTAAGTTCAACGTCAAGACCGACCTGCTGAACGTCGTCAAGAGCCTGCGCAAGCGTAACGTTCCTGTGTTCCAGGACGGCTATTATCGTTGTATTGCTGATCCCTCCTTCATGAAGGATCTGCGTGCTGATCAAGGCTTCCGCGAAGTTGCTCGTTACCCCGGCATGGGTCAGCCCAACCCCCTGATGGGTATGGCTGCTCCTAACGCTGCTCTGTATCAGGGCGGTCAGTACGGTCAAGCTCAGTTCGTCGCTGGCGAACCCGTCATGCCTTCTGGCTTCGTCTTCGAGGGTGTCCGCTTCTTCGAGTCCACCAACTTCCCTGACAAGACCTCCACTGTTGACATCGGCGATGGTAGCGGTGCTTCTAGCCGCACCACCCCTGCCGGTCTCTTCTTCGGTCCTCAGGCAGTCGGCGTGGGTATCGGTGGCCCGAATGCACAGGTGCTGATCAACAACAACGATGATTTCAGCCGTTTCATCATCCTTATTTGGCAACTCTACGCTGGTTTTGCCAACCTGAATAAGGACTTCGTCACCACTGCCTTCACCATTACTGAGTGATAAAGGAGGTACTTAACTAATGGCAACTTACAAAGCTGAAGCCGGTGCTATTCTTCAGCCCGGTAATCAAATCTCTCGCCTGTCCTCCTATAACACCGAAGGTGTTTATGGCTGGCCTGGCGTTGAAGCTTATGAGCTGATCGGCTACGTCAAGATCAACAATGCAGCTGCCGACAAGGCTAGCTACAAGAGCTTCAACATCACCGTTCCTTCTCCCGATCGCCGTCCTGATGACCGCGTTCGCGATGATCGGACTTCCATGGTCGTTCAGGCTTCTGCTGCACGTCCTGCTTACATCTACGGTGCGTCTCTGGCCCTGGCTCAGGACATCCCCGCAGGTGGTCTTGCTACCTTCCCGGCTTCCCCTGTGACTGCCGACCTGGAGGGCACCAACACCGAGATCCTTCTCCTTGGTCCTGACAATGGTGGCAACCCCCTCGGCGTTCCCGCCAGCCAAACCAATGGTCTTGCCGCTGCTAGCGCAAGCCTGACCATCGGTGCATCCGGTCTTGCTCAAGGCACCAGCGACACCACTACCGCTGACCTGCCTTTCTGGACCTCAGTGACTGCAACCATCGCATCTGGCGACGCCGCCAACTCCATGATGTATGCAGTGACTGCTGACACCACCATGAAGGTGTACAACCTGAATGCAATCACCAACACCACCATCACTGGTGACGGTGTGAACATCAGCGCTGATGACATCACCAACAACAAGGCCGCTTACCTGGTCTGCCGTGTGAACTACCTGCGTCCCGCTGCTGCTGCTAGCTGGAACGACATTCAAGGGTTCATCGACTTCGCTTCCCAAGTGGGTGGCAACGACGAGTGATAACTTCACTCTGATCATCAAGAGCGGGTCCTCGAGGCCCGCTTTTTTATTGCTTTAAAAATTTACCTTGGTATGCTATATCAGTAAATAGTCTTATTTATGCTGTACCAAAACAAGGTAACCGGGGGACCGGTAGAGGTCATTTCCCAGCATGGTGAAGGCATCATGATGTGTGTTGATGCCAATGAAGAAGTCCTATACCTCAATGAAGAGGATTTAACGCCACATCTCGAAGCGACTACACAACAGATAAAGGATGAAGAACGTCTGAGTGAGTCTCTTGCTTCTGAAGGTGTGCGTCCTGCTAAGCCCACCAAAAAGGAGACGTTCCCTGTCGATACAAGGGTCAATCTGAACCTGGCCTCTGCTCGTCAGATTGCCGATGCTTTACCCGGCGTTGGTCTTAAAACAGCACGTGATATCAAAGACCTCCAGTTGTCCCTACCTGGTGAAAGGTTCTCACGTCTTGAACAATTGAAGAGCATTAAACGTGTTGATTGGGAAGAAATCTTCAAGGAGAATCTGGTGCGCGTAGAGTAATTATTGGCGCGTGTTAATCTGTTATTGGTGCATAAATTTCTGCACAATAGCAGTGGTGGCGTTTAATGCAGCTAGATAGTTTTGTACAGTCGAAGGTCCGTTGGCATCTTGGTTACAACCTAACCTCGGTGCCAGCGGGCGATTTGGCGCGACTGCAAGAGGCAATGGATAATGTGCAGGATTCTTATTGGGTCAGTAAGATCGTTGAGCAGGTCAGCCGGTGCGATGAAGCGGAAAAGCGCACGGACATGACAGGAACGCTGAACAACGATACAGTGCCACGGGGTCGTATTGAGTCCATTGCTGGTGACGTTGATCGAACAGTCTCCACGACTGACTTCAAAGAAACTTTGAAAACTTGGACTCAAATATACTTATATGAGACAGACAGATTGGCTCTGCATCTATATGTCCCGAATTACAGGAATCCTGAGCAAGCCCGGTACCGCTTTAACAGAGAAGGTGCTGAATTCATTCAAGCGCTTCCTGGTCCTGCTGATGTTGCTGTCGGCACCCGCATTCTTTTCGAAACCAATTTCCGCTAAATCGATGGTCCTTTCAATTAAAGAAACTGCAGGTGTCCTTAAAAAGGCTGGCTTTAAAGAGTCAGAAATTCCGGTCATGGTTGCGATCGGAATGGGAGAGTCTGGATTAAATCCTGGGGCTCATAATCCAAGGTATCCGGATGATTCCTATGGTTTATTCCAAATCAATATGCTGGATGAACCAGGATATAAATTAGGTGCAGAACGGCGTGCTCGTTACGGACTTAAAACCAACGAACAGCTGAAAGATCCTTTTCTTAACGCGAAAGCGGCGCTAGACATTCGCAATACCCAAGGACTAGGAGCCTGGTCTGTTTATTCGCAGGGTACATATAAAAAGCACCTTCCCAGGGTGATGAAAGAATTAGCTGGCGGCATCCCTGACTCTCCAGTTTCAATTACAGGCGGTGTTCAAGCGAAGGCACCTAAGCAGGGGCCACCTGGTCCGGACACAGAATCAAGTTACGACCCTATTGAATTCGCTAAGGTGCTTCAGCAACAGAAGCTGCAAGAAAATAAAACTGAGTTCCTGCAGAACTTCATGGGCCGCATGAGAAAAGATGATAAGCCTGCTAAGACTAATACGATCGATGTTTTGGGTCTTCTCCAACAGGCTTACCAGCCGCAAGAATTAATGCAGTAATGAGATTTGCTTTAGTCCCCGGCTACAGCCAAGCATTTCCTGTCACCTACTCGAATATGTATAACGACTATTCGATGGTGAGTGCAGGACTTAGCGATCCATTTCAGCCTGGCAAAAGGGAGAAACACACTCCCTGCGATTTAGTTGTCTCTTACACAGGAGAGAATGATCCTCGCTTCCAGTTAAACAACCCAGCCTATATGCGTGAGGCGGTAAGATCGCACTCTGACAATATCCCTCCTGTTATTCTTAACAAAAAGCCCTTGCAAGCTCGATGGTCAAACCAACAACAAGGTTAGGTTACATCTACGGCTTGCGGAGGGATAGAGTCCCTTCTGAGCAGGCTTTGCCCAGCAATGCAGATAAGTTTGCCACGGGAAGACGTAGCAGAATGGCGGGAGATCTATTGGAGCTAGACTTATTAGTACCTAATGAGCTTCCTTCTCCTTACGTTAAAGGGGATAAATTAGCTGAAAGATTTGAGTAAACCACCTGCCTGATCATGCCTGGTAAAAAGATGCCTCCTGAGCTGCTAGCTCATTTTAAAAAGAAAAACGATGGTGACAGTGGCGACAAAGCCTCTGATAAAGAGAAAAGAAAAGAGGCCTTAGACAAGGCAAGGTCTCGTGTTGAGAAAAAGAAAAAGGATTAATCCAATACAGCTATAATACAGTTAACGTAACCCGCTGAATAAAAGTGTCGAGCAGTAGTTCTAATAAGCAGCCGATGATGATCGATCGGCCTGCAACGACTTCAACCTTGCTGACTGTTGCTTCAGGTCAAAACTTTGCAACTAGCTTAGTTCCAACTGCTGTTGGTAACGCCACAAAGGTGTTTGACGTCGACTCTTCTGCGACTGATACCTCAATTTCAGGTGCTTATGTTGATGAGATTTTTCTCCGTTACACAAAGCGCGTCTTAGAGAAAATCGACGCCAAAACGGCTACCACTGGTACCTATTCAGCTACGTCGACGACTATCACGGTTACCATTTCAGCCGGACATAACGCTCAGGTCGGGCAGAAAGTCTTCTTAGATATCACTAGCCGGAGTTCAGGCACTGACCCCATCGACCAAGCGGTTACAGTCACTGCAGTCACTCCTACGACATTTACTGCTGCGATTCCGAGCATCAGTGGCACAATCACGGGTAACGTTGACTGCTACCTGCCGATCGATATTTGCTTCTACCTGGTCAATGTCGGTACTGTAAGTAACACCAACCAGTTTTTCCCTCTTTTTGTCGCAAGTGTTCCTTCGACCTACGACAACGCCAATTACAGTCTGACCATTAACGAGGAGTTACCTCTGATTAACCACCCTGTCGTTCAGGCTGGCACTAATTTTGATAGTGCAAATAGTCGAGTGTCTCCGAAGACGCGTGGACTTATGCTCAAGCGTGGCCAGGCGCTTTACGCTGCTGTCAGCGGTTCGGCTGCCTTGACTAATGGTTTTTACGTAGGCGTTCAGGGCGGATACTATTGATTCAAAGCCATGCCATTCGAAGTTAGTGGATTTGGCGCATCTTCAGGCGGTGGCTTTGATTCTAAATTTACGAAAAAGTTTGATAAATTAACGGATTTTGGTTCGAAAAAGCCAAAACCTTTTGTTCCACGTGCTTTTAATTTTGAGCCACAGGACTCAGGGTTTGATAGTGAGACGAAATTCTATAACAGAGACAGTCTTTGGTCTCGTTGGAGGCGTGGGTATGACCTTTACAGCATTACGCAGACGTATTTAGGGGCTAATTCGAGCGAGCGTAATACTCGAGGAGATTTCAGGATGTACTGCTCCTTTCAGCAGTTCCCTGGAGTCTTCATTCCTGCGAGAATTTTTACTTTCCCGAGCAGCAGCACGGAGATTGACGAGCAGATTGTAGGTATTCGGGATACCGACAGCTTCAATTCTTATGAATTTGGCCTTCCCATACAATCGATCAGGTATTTAGGCGATGCTTTAGAAGGAACTTACAGCCAGACAGGCACAGCTATAACAATTACTAAGTCAGATCACGGTTTTTTAGTTAATGAAGACGTTGATCTATTAATTGAGACAGGTTCAGCTATAAGTGAAACGCTAACGATCGTCTCTGCCACGCAAAATACGTTCACTTGCACCGCAACTAACAGTCTTACTACAAGTGGGAACCTTGATTTCAGGTTATCAACTGATTTTGACGATCTTCGTTGGACTGAAATGCGTGCAAAAATACGTTTCATTCCTCCAACAGCTAACTTTTTGAAGGATGA
>Ga0181577_10003810_pt1 | contig 11695 bp, 11 predicted proteins | sample 101ome_21_FD_132468 | JGI IMG/M metagenome (GOLD analysis project Ga0181577, IMG submission 132468) | Coastal salt marsh microbial communities from the Groves Creek Marsh, Skidaway Island, Georgia - 101413BT metaG (megahit assembly) | ecosystem: Environmental > Aquatic > Marine > Intertidal...
CCCTGACGGGTCTTTTTCGGCTTGCCAGGGCGATGCTCTTCGCGCCCCAGCGCCGTCTTCGACTTGACTGCCATCAGGGAAGCTCTTGAGCAGCGAGCATTGCCTGATAAGCAGCAACGACTTCATCGGTCCACAGCGCCGTAGCAACTGCTTGCATCTCAGCGCATTCGCCGCTCATGTCGTCGCCAGGCACTTTGACGTGGCGATGATAAGTGCGTCCCACTTCAACACCATCCTTTTCAACGATGTTGGCTTCACGGCATTGCAAAATGCTGTAAGGCGGGATAATTTCGATCTTGTGCTCTTGACGCTCGGTGAAAGCCATTAGGGTCATCCTCCAGATGAAACAGGTTCAGGCTTGGTTCTTAAACAGTATAAGTTCCACTGAACATCATGGTATTTTGACCCGCTGAAGCCGTGAAGTTGGCATTGGTCATGCGAGCTTCAGTGGTATTGGTTGCGTTATTCATCATCTTAATAGCGCTTGAATTAGGCTCAAGCAGCAGGCGCATCGGATTATTATCATCAGGAAAATTCCACGCATTAGCAATCGTAAAAGCGGCTCTGCGATTGGTAACGTTTGCGGCGGCATAGGGCAAGCCTGTTATCAAAACGTTTCCACTCAACGAGTTAGAGCCGTTAATTTCGATGTAGCACTGAACATATACCTTGGAGCCGACTTTTACATAACTTCCAACAGAGTTAGTTTGCGCGTCTCCTGAAGAAGAAAAGTTATAAATAGGCGTCCAAGTTCCTTCTTCGTAATCGTCAAACAGCTCGGAACTTGCTGTCCCGCTGCCATCGCCTGTAGCCGAGAAATCAATACCGTTGCCGCTGCTCACGACAAGGTTGCCGCTAGTAACCGTCAGATCGCCAGTACAACCAATCGTTCCACCAGCCGTGAAGTTGTTGGCAGTGGTGACGTTGTTGGAGCTATCCAGCGCGATGTTGTCGGACGTTGCGTTCTCGTGACGCAGGTTTGTGACCTTGATCGTAGACATCAGCTTGCACCTCCTTCAAGTGCGGTAAGGCGAGCCTCAAGGGAGGCATTGGCGGTTTCTAGGGTTTCGATTCTGGTCATTGCCTCTTGAAGAGCTTTGACCGACTTCATATAAAGCACAGAGTAGTTGACCGATTTGGTCGTGGTGCCAAGGTCGTTGTTGTCGTCGTCTCGATCAGGTGTTTCGGTGACAAGCCCAGGAGAAACAAGCTCAACTTCCTGAGCGATAACGCCTAGCTGGGTATGCGTCTGATGCCCTGTTTCTTCTTTGAAATTGTAATTACGAACTTGAATGGCTTTTAGGTCATCCCATTGGGAGCCTGCATCGACAATGTTTTCTTTTAGCTTGATGTCGGAAAGCGAGCCGTAGGAGTTATTAGTGTTTGTGACATTTCCGTTAGACGTTACTTTAAAAGAAATTGTTCCCGTATGGACAGCGGTTGCATTGTATTTACCTGCAAAAAGTATTGCTGTGGTATTAGCCGCAGCCGATGAATCAGCTTGGAAGCAAGTGCCGTCGGTTCTAGTTGTATAAACTGCCGTATCGCCATCATCTCGAACCCTTAATTTCTCCGTGCCAGATGTACCAAAGCGGAGATAATCCGTGCTGTGTGAATAAGTTATCCAACCACGGTATTGTTCATTACCAGTAGTGCCGTCTGCAAAATAAATGTTTCCACCATTGCTTGTGCCTGAAACGACGGTAATTCCAGTTTCACCCGAACTAGAAATAACTAAATTGTCCGCAGAAGTATCGTAATTGCTTGGGGAGGTAGTCCCTATCCCAACCGAGTCGGCAGAGGAATCTACAAAAAACGTCCCACTGTCAATGTTCACGTCGCCAGCACTATCGCTGACGATGAATTGACCGCCGCTAGTCGCAGGGATCGTGATGCTGGTGTCTGTACCAGCAACTGCGGGAACATCAATCTCGATGCTGCCGGAAGTAGAGCCGTTAATCTTGAGTCCCATTAGGAAGCACCTCCTTCAAGTTGGGCGACGCGGGTTTCTAAGGCTTCAATTTTGGAGATAGCCTCCTGCAATGCAGCAGTCAGCAGTGGCACCAGCTTGGATTGGTCAATGCATTGATAAACAGGAATCGTATTCCCGTCTTCATCTAGCTTGTTATCACCAACGGAAACACCGTCGGGCAATTCTTGACCTTCTTTCCAAACTTCAATCTCATCCCTTTCCCCTGTAATTGCTTCGGGTACTACGGTTTGAACTTCATGGGCGATAAAACCGTCAACGGTCTTATTCGGATCTGCAAGGAAGTTAAAACGTTTAGGCTGAAGTTGCTGTAGGCGCGTGATGCCATCAGTAACTGTTGTAATGTTTTCTTTTAAGCGATAATCAGACGAAGTGCCATAGCTGGTACTTGTTCCATTTGAATTGATTATTCCGGCATTTCCAGAACTGGTTCGGAAAAAAACCATATCTGCACTGCTTTGATTTGTCTCAATTGCAACGCCTCGATTAGTGCCAAAATCTCCTTTTAAGTTGATGCGACAATCATTAATAGTATTTGTTGTTCCATACAGAATTCTTCCATCAGGGGCAATCCTCCCCCGCTCGCTACCGTTTGTAACAACAGTCAAGTAGGCAGAGCCGATGGAATTTAATTCTGTGCCACCAGACTCCGCACTAATGCGGAAGTGAGTTGCCGAGTTGCCGCTATTTCTGAAAAGAACTTGAGAAGCTGCGACTCCGCTAGCCGCCCTGATGCGTAGTGCCTCTCCGCCACTATTTGTTTGAATATCAAGTGGCGCACTGGGATCTGTAAAGCCAATCCCTACTCTGCCGCTGCTATCTACCGTCGCCCGAGTGCTGCCGCCCGTGACAACGTTGACCGTATCCGTGCCAAAGGTCAGACCCGTGTTCGTGTCAGTGCCCTGAATCGCAGGGGTTGTAGCTGAGCCGTTGACTCCTGCTACTCCGTCGTCGCCGCTAAGAGTTAATGCCATGGCTCAGACGATAACCCAGGTGGACCCTGATGGGATTGTAACTGTGGCGCCTGAATCAATAGTGATCGGACCGGCTGACATTGCATTGGTAGACGACGTGATCGAATAATCCGTCGTTACGTTTTGCCCGTTTTCATAAAAGATGGCATCTGAACCACCGCCAGAAGCGCCACCTCCCCCGCCGATGGCTCCCCAGGCGCCATTCGCATACCCCTCAAATGCGTTGTCGTCGGTGTTGTACCGGAACATGCCATTACTGGCAGTCGGTCGCTGAGCTGTCGTGCCAGCAGCCACATCAATGGCGCCCGTGCCGGTCATGTTTACGTCACCGGCAAAGCTCACCGTGCCGGTAAAGCTCGGCGAAGCCAGCAGTGCTAAGCCAAGGTTTGCGCTGCCAATTCCACCAGCCGCCGAAACCTCGATCCAGGCATCATTTGCCGAGTTGCGGATCTTCAGCGTGTTGGCGTTAGTGTCCGCCCAGATTTGGTAGGCGTAGGTCGTGCCAGGTTCTGTGCTGCTGCTGTTCTGGCTAACGATTGCTGCCAGCGCGTTATTCAGGTCACTACGGACGGCACTACCGGTGCCGTTCGCAATCACATAATCATGAGTTGCCACAGCAAGTCAGGCGGTCGTTTCGGTCACTTTACTCAAACCTTGCCATAGCCGATTGCGCTATAGCGGAAGTTGCGGTCAATGCCAGTGTCAGACGAGTTAAAGAACGCCACGTCAAAGCCGGTGCCGGTGACGTTGCTGAGGGTGAAATAATCACCGCTCTGCATGTTGTCAGCCGTTATACCGACGGTTGGCAGCTTGCTGTTCGTCCCAAGCAGGCTTGCCGTGCCAACAAAGAAAGCATTGGCAAAAGTCACTGACTTGGTGCTGGTGCCACTGGCAATCGTCGATTCGCTCTGCTCTGTGCGCCGCTCGATCTCAGCAACGTAGCCAAGCTCGTCAATCAGGATATTTTGGGCTGTGTTGCTGGAGGTCAGTTCTGCCTTGAACTGGAAGGCGCGACCTTTGAACGAGCCATTCGCAAACTCGTTCCAGTCGCCATAGGTAGGTGAACCGCTGGGGTCGTCGTCGGTCTTTCGCACGTAAAGCTTGGCATTGACCTGATCGACCTCATCGCCATCAAACTCGTCCCAGTCATCAATGTTCTCGGTGCGAGCATCGATCAGGTCGCTCGGGTAAAAACCTCGGGTAACAAAGCGGCGTTTTAGGTCAAGCGAGATAACAGCCCCAAGATCAAGCGTGTTTGTGAACTCGTATTCGGCACTGCTAAGGACATCACCAGCAAAATCGAAGCTCGCAATGTCATCGAAATCGGTGACGTCATCAATGTCATCATCGCCATCAATAGTCAGCGCGTCGTATTCGTCGCTGTAGAAGCAGTTCGTTTTGGTGCCTTGGAACGGCGGGCTGTCCAAGTCTTCCCTGCGCGTCTGCAGAGCGAGCTTGCCCTGCGAATCAGGCAGGTCGATGATGATGCTGGTTTCGTTGGTGCTCTGCCGCCCGCCGTCATCTGCGAACTTGACCAGCACTTCGCCTTCTACTAGCGGGATCTTGGCGCTCGTGGATGAGCCCGCAACAGCAGTTATCAGGTCAACAGAGTTCGACCAAGTGCCTGTGCCGTCAGTCAGGCTTGAGTGCTTGATGTGGACCTTGCCGCCGTTCTTGACGTCAATGTCAACGGTTTCGTCCCACTTCAGCGTCCCTTCCTTGCTGTCAGTCGCTTCAAAACTCAGGTTCTGCACCTGCCCAGGCACAGCGGTTTTGCCGATCGCAGTAAAAGTCAGCCCGGCAAAATCAGTGGACTGACGACCTAGTGAGTTGATTGTGTACAGCTCAAAGGTGTACGTTCCGTCTGTCGTGTCCAGGATCTCAACGTCTGGTCGCCCTGCATAAACGGTCTCCCAGTTGTCGTTCCCGCGCCTGTAGCGCACCTTGTACTGGGGCGCACCTTTAACCGCCTCCCAGCTAAGGATGATCTTGACCTTGGCTTTGTCGTTGCTGACGTAGAACTTCTCCTCAGCCTGCAGGTTCCCGGCAGCACCTGGGATCGGGTTCAGGTTGGTGATTTCGCGCGTATCAAGCTTGAACCCGTTTTCAACGTGCGCGTATTTGTTGGCGTTGTGTTCTAGCGCCGTAATCTCGTAGGTAGTTGCATCCTTCTCGCTGACCGTTAAAACGCGGAACTGTTGCGTCTGAATAGCGTCTGTCTGCAGGATCCAGACACTGTTTGTATTTGGTGCAGAGCTGTAATCAGAGGCAACCGTAATTGCTGTGCCATCTCGTGAGGAGATGTCTCGCGTTTCTAGCGTGCCATCTGATAACAGCACCGACAGCGTTCCCTCGTCGCTGTCAGGCAGATCATCTGCGTTATCGACCGTGATGGTCGAAGCGGTTGCACTGCTAATCCTTCCGCCATAGCGAACGCCAGCGCGGACCGGATCTTGTATATCGATAATCGCGCCAGGGCGAACAACTGCGCCCGCGTCGATAGACGCCGAGAAGGTTACAACGTTGGTCTCGTTCTGTTCGCTAAACAGAATCCAGCGACCCAAGCGATTGGCTTGCCCTCTTGAAGTGCACGCAAAGGCTTTAACCTGCGTCGCAACCCAGCCATATTTTTCAATGCCGTCACGGTCTTCAACCATCTCATAGTTCTGCTGCCTCGTCTCAAGGTCGAGGTAGCTAACAACGGCGACCGTATGCCTTGTCTTTACGTCAGAGCCGGCGTAACTAAAGCCAGGCTCAAGGACGTTTGCTCTGTTGAACAGGTAGCTCGAATCAGTCGGCTTGTCCTGCGTAAGAGTTAGCGAACCTGTTGACCAAAACGGCTGTGCTCGCATAACAGAGCACAGGTCGTTGACAAGCTTGTACGCCTCGTACTGGTTTTGGATCAGGGCGTTACAGCTAAAGCGTGCCTCCTCGCCGCCCTGCCCATCATCAACAAGCTCGTTGGCGTATTTAGATGCTGCAAGAAACGCGAACTTGTCGAGCGTTGCCTCAGCAATATGATCGCCGAACCCATAACGCTTGTTGATCAAAAGGTCGTATAAAATCCACGCCGGGCATGTCGTCCACTGCGCTGCCCCAAAGGTTCCGGTCCAGGTTCCTGAGTAGGTCAGGCGTCCCGTATCTGAATCAACAGTGGCGTTATTCGGGATCTTGACCTTAATCCCCCGGATACGGTACGAACGCGCCGGAATGTTGTTGAACTGCTCTGCAGCAAACCTGATAGCAGCTAGCGCGCTGTTTGGGTAGCGCAGCTTCTTGCGAATGATCTCGGTATATGAAACCCAGAAACTCGGGTTGACGTTGCTATCTGTACTATCCGCTGAAACACGCTTGACTCGGATGTCTACGGGGAAAGCCCCGTCAATCGCAACTAGGTAGTCACGCTCGTACTTGTCAGCGGTGCGCCCGCTAATGTCTGCGTCCTTGACCTTGGTAAAGCCGCCGCCGTTGTACTGAACCTCTATGTCTAGCTCAACGCTTGTTCCGAGAACGTCGCCCTGGTCGTTTGATGCTTCAAGGCGAGGAATAGCGATTGTTATGCGGACCGCATCAACGTTCGTGTCTGTGATCTGGCGAGTAACCGGAGTCGCCTGAACAACCTCAGTATTGACGGTTTTAATGTCCTCTACATCGCCAAAACCCTTGACGTCGATATGGGTCTGCGCGTTCGTGCCATAGCGGGTCGTGACCGTGACCCCTTTGAAGTTGTAGTCGCTATCGCTGAGATTGGTTACATCTGCGCCTGACCTAAGGATCGGCGTATCGGTCAGGAAAACATCCTTCAGAAGCGCAAGGTTGTAGTTAGCCGTGTCCCGGGTATAAGCCCGGGCAGACGGAAAGCCTTCGATCTCACCTTCACTCAAAAGGTCAAGGATCGTGCCGAAGGAGGTAGACGCAAGGTTGTCCGCCGTTCTCGTAGGCGTTCTTGCGGGAGGGGGTGCCGCCTGCTGGACGACAACCGTCTGCTGGACAACTGTCTGACCGCCGCCGCCGCCACCGCCGCCGGCACCGATAATCTGCTTTGCTTTCTTGTCAGTCATCAGATCGTGTCAACGTCGATGCCAGCCGAGATGACGACTGAGCCAACGATAGTTTCCCCATAAACCAGTGGGACCGGGGAAGCCATCCGACTGGTGTTCTGAATCCCGCTAAAGCTGTAGGACTGCTGGGGGTCTATCTCTGTTCCCTCCGTCGTTGAGCGACTGCCTCCGCCGTAAGGAGTAAATGAAGCAGGACCGATCTGACCGATCTGTGGTGTAGGCGTAAGAAGCTGCGCGACGCCGCCGAGGATCAAGGCGGCACCGATATAGCTCGCGCCTGTAGCGACAGCAGTAAGAGTCGCGGCGCTAGCTACAGGACCCCCGAAGACCCCAAAAACTGTGCCGCCGAACAAGCCGCCGCCCGGAAGAGCCAGCGAGATAGCGATTAACGCTGCACCAGCAAGAATCTTCCCGACGCCACCGCCTGCACCGCCAAGCACCGGGACGATCTTGATTGAACGGCTAGCGGGATAGTTGACCTCTTCTAGTTCGGCGTCATAGCCGTCAACGATGACCTTGTAGTGCTGGTCTGCCATATGGCGTTCAAGACCAGGGAAGTTAGCCAGCAGCATCCGCACTGCTTCACCAGCGCTGCTTACTTCCGCAAGAAATTTGCGCTGCCCTACGAACTTAGCGAGGGGACCATAGACCCTAACCTCTCGTTGCATGTCGCAGGACCCGTCCTGTGCATTTTAGGAGCCACTCACCAAGCAGATCCCGGCTCGACAATCGCCCCCTTAGATGATGCAAAACCATTTGATCGCCGATATAAACGCCGACGTGATTCAGCTTGCTGGAGTCGATTGCCATAAGCATTGCGTCCCCAGGCTGCATCTCGCCTAGATCGACCTCATAGAACCCTGCCTGCTCCCAGCAGTCATCAAACATCGGGTCAGCGTTGAACTCGTCGGGCGTCGCCGGGCGATCCCAGTCCGGCAGCTCTAAACCCTGCTCTGCGTACCAGTCGCGGACAAGGGTCCAGCAATCGGTTACGCCCCAAACCCACGTTCGCCCGATTAGTGGTGCGGTGTACCCCTCAGGGTGGCACTCGCCCCAGCGTTCGGTTTTTGGGTTAACGATGTACCAAGGCAGCCCAGACTTTTCGCAAGCGATACGATCAGCCTCACTAGGGACGGGTGGCGTTACAGGATGACTATGGATGACTGCTACGACTTCACCCTCATCCTCAGCGGCGGCGTAATCGACTGGATCGAGAACAAAGAACTCGTTAGTGTCAGCGAGGTTTTTACATGGTTTATACCGTTCCCGCCCTTTGACGATGACCAGCAGCCCGCATGACTCACGGGGGTCCTCTTCTTTTGCGTGCGCCAGTGCCTTCGCCTTAGCGGTTGCCTTCATCCGTTAAACGCGCCAATGCCAGGGAATCCACCGAACGGTAGCGCAGCATTTTCTCCAAACCTAGCCTCACAGCTACTTAGGCGCTTGCCGCATTTGTCTTGATCAGAGTCACTTACCTCGTTATCGTTCTCATCAAAGAAGGTGCTGCCGCTGTAGCCACATTCAGAACCCTTGTAAATCCAAGGGCATAGGTTTGCGCTGCATTGACGCTTAGGGCTACGGACGCCTGCCAGGTCAAAACTTGCCGCAAGTTCAAAGGTGACCGTATCCCTGTTCTCACTTACCTTGCGCGCGACGTAGTAGACGTCATCATTGAACTTCTGCGTTGTATCTGGCGTCCCGAAAGGGTTGTCACCGTCGAAATTCGCATTGTCGATGTAGCGAGCAAGTGTACGGATTCGAGTCAGCTTTGCCCCGGTTAGGTCGTTACCAGGCGTCGTTTCATTGACGTCAAGGAGGATTGTTGTAATTCCTCCGAGAAGGTTTGCGACGGTAAGAGTCGGGCGCGGCAAGCTGCCGCTTTCTGCGTTGTAGTCGAAGCCCTCTGCGGCAATCGGCAGCTTCGTATAGGTCTCGCCGTCCCAGATAATATTTTGCGCGCCTGAGCCAACATCATTGATGCCGGCATGAAAACGGTAGGTGAAGGCACTGCCATGAAGGACAGCTGTCGTCTCCAGCTCAAACAGCTCGATGATGCTGCTTGGATTGATCTTCTGTAGTTCCTCAAATGGAATCGGCATTAGGGCTCAAAGACCTGGATAAAGCGTGCCGTGATGGTGGCGCGTTGGTTGTAGGGAATCGATTTTGACCACTCGGGGCAGATCCACTTGTAAGTCTCGGTCTCGTCTAACGGACTCCAGTCAAAGCTTGCGGAATCTTCTGCGCGTGCGTCAAGGAACGTTTCAATCGTGTCCGCGTCTGCCTCGGATACATTCCAAGTTAAATCCCATTCTTTCGGGTTCATGTGCGACGGGATGCCGACGAGAAGGCGCTGCTGGTACCCGTCACCAAACTGCACAGCTCGGGTCTTAGGTCGGCTGGTTTTGCGGGCGCCGTAGGTAGGCGTGATTGATGGGAAGGTAGCCATTAGGCAAGCAAGCCTCCAGGACGTTTCTGTTTGATTAGCTCTTGACGGATAGCAACGCCAATAGCTTCGCCAAGGCGCCTACGGTCCTCAGCGTCACTCTCAACGTTCGTACCCGAGGCGTCAACCGTGACATTAATGGTGGCGCCGCCGAGTGAATCGTTCGGAACGATGCTGCCGCTGCGCCCAGGCATAAAGAGCTCAGGACCACGCTCGCCGACGATTGCAGGCTGCCCACCGGAGATCGAACCGCCGTCAGCAAACCGAGGAAGCGCCTTGAACAAGGACGAGTTCGGGAACAAGCCGAACAGGGCGCTGTTAATAGCGACCTGCAGGAGCTGGTTCGCCAGATTATTCAGCATGTTCGAGGCGACTTCCGCAAGCGACTTAGTGCTGTCTACCGCCGCCATGATCATGTCGGTGACACCGGTCGCGATCGTTTGACCAAGCTGCCCATAGATAGCGTCGAGGCGCTGCGCCTCTTTTTGCTGTTCCTGTAACGCCTTTCTCTTGCGGTCGTCTTCGGCTTTACTCGCCGCAGCGCGTTCGATCTCCTGGACCTGAAGCTGGTATGTCCCTACCTTTGCCTGTATAAGGTCGGCAAGCGTCTTGTCGTCTAATAGCGAGTTATCCCGCTTGATACCAGCGATGTCGTTAATAAGCTGCGCACCAAGTCGCTGCTTCTCGTTGCTCTGCTGAAGGACAAACTGCCTGTCTTTCTCTGTCTGCAGGAGTCTTGCCGCTTGCTCTTGCTGCTGCTCTAGAGGGCTTTTCTTGCCTGCGCGAGGTGTTTTCCCTTTTCCTTCTGTCAGCGGGGGAGGCTTGACAGGCGTAAGCGGTCTTGCCCCCTGCTGTAGCTCTACCTGCCTCGCACCTAGCTGTGCGATTAGTCTCTGCGAAGCGCCTTGTATTGCCTCCGCAAGATCTATCTCTTTACCGGTCGCCCCAAACGGTCTCCTTAAATTAATGTTCGCGAGAACATCCTGCACGACCTGCTGGTTGGTCTTGATCTGACCGGCTAACGCCTTTAGCCCTGCCTCATCAAGACCAGCCGTAGACGCCTGCCGTGTCAGGTCAAGGATCCTTTGTAGATCCTTCTCTGTCCCCCCAGGCGTAATCAGCTCGACCCTGGCTTTACCGAAGTCCAACGCCTGCCCACCGGTCAGAAGCGTCGAGATAACGCTTGCTGTCTGAATAGCAACGTCAAGAGCTCCACTTAGCGCGGGGGTTAGCTTCTCGCCGATCGCGCGGGCGATCGCCTCAATATTGTCGACAAGAGTGCTGAACTTGCCGCTAAGCGTGTCTGACTGCGCGATCGCGCCTCCTGCGTACTTACCGCCGGTTTCAGTGAGCTTCTCTAGCGCAAAGTTGACGGCATCGGCTCCAATGCGTCCCGCAGACAGCGCCTTCTGAAACTCTTCCGCTGTCAGCCCATAGGCTTCCCGAAGCGTGCCCTGTAGATCGACACCGCGCTCCTGTAGCTGCAAGAGCTCTTCGCCCTGCAAGCGCCCTTTCGCTTGAATCTGACCAAAGGCGGTCGCGATTCCCCCGAGGTCAGCGCCAGTCGCTCCGGCTACGTCAGCGAGCCGCTTAGTAACGTCAACGATCTTCTCGGTCTCGAAGCCGAAAGCCTTGAGACGCTTAGCGGTCTCAATTAGCTCCGAGCTCGTAAAGGGCGTCACTCGACCGAACGCCTGCAAGTCAGCAATGACGTCTTTCGCCGTCTCTAGCGAACCGGTAAGGACCTCGAGGCTTCTTGTCTGCTTTTGTAGCTCGGCGGTCTTAAAGATGACGAACTTTGCTGCCTGGATAGCCGTAAAAGCGCCAAGCAGATTCCTAATCGCGCCATTTAGTCGATTGACGCCCGTTTCAGCAACCTTTGCCGCCTTGCCTGTATCGCGGAGAGCGCCGCTTGTTCTACGGATATTGTTCTGTGCCCCGCCTGCTGCGTCCTTTAGCTTGTCTATCTCTTTGCGAGTCTTTCGCAGATCGTTCTGACCTACAGCCTCAACCAGCAGCCTGATTTTCGACTGAGCGTCTGCCACTGTTGCCGCCTACAGATACAACAATCCTACCGGCGCTGCCGCTTCGCCTTTTCGATCGCCTTTTGCTCGCGCTCCTGTTTTAGATCGTAGAAGGCGGCGTAATGCACAAACTCAGCATCGGTCAGCTCGTTCCGCAAACGGCTGACCGTCATCCCTAGCTCGCAGGACAGAAAGAACTCAAA
>Ga0181577_10003815_pt1 | contig 11690 bp, 10 predicted proteins | sample 101ome_21_FD_132468 | JGI IMG/M metagenome (GOLD analysis project Ga0181577, IMG submission 132468) | Coastal salt marsh microbial communities from the Groves Creek Marsh, Skidaway Island, Georgia - 101413BT metaG (megahit assembly) | ecosystem: Environmental > Aquatic > Marine > Intertidal...
GGCAGACTTTCATTTTCTCGCCCTGGGAAAAACCCTCCGCGCGACGGTCGGCAATATCGGACATATCCAGCAGAGCCACCAGTTCATCGATGCGTTTTGTCATCTGGTGGCGTTGCATGCCGCGCAGGCGAGCAAAATATTCAATGTGCTCGCGTGCCGTCAGGCGTGGATTCAGGCCATGGGCATCGGTCATCACACCAATAACGGCCTGGGCCTTGAGGGGACTGGCCATGACATCGATGCCATCAATGAGCGCAGTACCGCTATTGGCCTTGAGCAGGCCATACAGAATGCGCAGCGTTGTGGATTTGCCGGCGCCGTTATGCCCCAGCAAACCAGTTATGGCGCCATCGCGCACAGAAAAACTGGCATCCTCGACGGCCACGATATTCTTGAACTGCTTGGTCAGGTGACGGACTTCAATCATCGGCCAGGCTGCTCCCGCCAGGAGTAACGAAAAACGGGCGCCGCCGGAACTGTGCCGTACAGCCGGTATCGAGTCCTGCCAGGCTGCCGCTTTCGATGAAGTTTGTCATGATGCCAACAGTACATTGGGTGAATAATGTGCCATGCCCGAAACCCTGTAATACCAGGTGCAGGGAGTCCGGCAGGCTGGCATCGACCAGGTCTCCCCATGCCGGTGGTGTCACCGGGTCAACTTCGCCGGAAAAAATCAGCACCGGTTTATCTTCGGCTACCGGTTCGAAATAGGATGCCGGCAACTCCCGAGTTGGCCAGAGCTCACAGGCCTCAAGGATAAACTCGTTAAACAGTGCCGACTCAATGCGATAGGCAATGCCGCTTTCCTCAGCCAGCAATTCATCTGTGAGCAAGCTGTAATCCTCGCTGCAAATGACAGACAAAAACATGCCCTGGTTGATACCGGTTTCCGAATATTGTCCCGCCAGGGCAAAAACCGGACGGTAGTTGCCCTGCCAGGCCTGCTCGATAATAAGCGGAATAAGCCGCTGTGCTTCGCGGCTGTACAGGACCTGGCGCAGGAAATTATGGAATTCAAAGTCACTGATGGTGGTATCAATGGTCCTGAAATCATCGCCATTGAGAATACTTACCGGTTGCGGCTACTGAAGTCGGGCCAGCAATTCATCGTAATGCGCTGCCAGGTCCGGAAACGCTATATTGCAATCGTCCTGTGCAGCACAATCGAGCATGAGTTTTTCCAGCGCGGCACTGGCATCCCTTTCGTTGTACAGCGGCAGTGACAATGCCGGTGGCGCGATGGCATCGATGATGACGGTCCGCACAAATTCAGGATAGGACTGCAGGTAGGCCAGAGATGATCTCGATCCATAGGATGCTCCCCAGAGATTGATGCGCGGATAGCCAAGCCACTGCCTGATACTGTCCAGGTCTTTCATGGCAATATCTGTCGAGTAGTATTGAGGCGCCGCATCCATGGTATCCAGGCAATCCCGTATCACCGCCAACTGTATGGACAGCATTTCCTCAAAACCGGGATCCAGCGCATCCAGTTCCGCAGCTTCCTCTTCAGACAACTGGCAGTCAAAGGGACTCAGCTCACCGGTACCGCGCTGATCAACCAGCACAATATCCCTTTCAGTACGTACACGGGTAAACACCTGCGCGACCTGGACCAGATCAGTCGCTGCCTGTCCCGGCCCACCGGCCATCAGGAAAAGTGGATCCGACAAGGCCAGGTCCGTTAGTGCCGGTATTACCATGACTTTCAGCTCGATCTGCCTGCCCCCGGGTTCCGCGTAATTTTCAGGAACAGAAAAAACGCTGCAGCGGCTTTCCGCCACCAGGGTTGCCTGGGATGTTGTTGAATCACGGGAGCAGGCCGTAAAAGTGGACAGCACGTCCTCCCGGTGAGCCAGGAATTGTTCGCGGACATCATTGCTGCCTGCATTGTCCCCGGAGCACCCGGTGATCAGTACAGCAAACGACATGGCAATGCCGGCATGGCGTATCATGAATAGTGGGTTCATCAACCTTTTATCAGCCTTCCGTTAGCCTGCAAAACAGCCCCAGAGCTGCGTGTCAGTCGGCCAGTTGTCGTGTGAATTCAACCAGTGCCTGCAAGTCTTCATCCGGCAGGAAATAGCGCACCATCAGTTTTTCATATCCCTGCACCTGCTTGGCGTCAGGATTGCGAATGGATTCAATGATGTAGGCATCATCAACCACAACCGTGGTGCCGTCCACCAGTGTTTCGGTCTTGCCATACATACCCAGCCAGGTCGGACCAATGCCAACACTGCCATCCAGTGTATGACAGGCAACACAGCCATTATCCTGGGCAATTTCAAGGCCCCTGGAGGCCAGTTCGGTATCCAGTTCGGGAATACCAAGATCCGAGTTTACTGTCCTGATAATCAGGGTCAGACCAACTCCCAGGATAGAAACAAGCACGATACCGACGACGATGTGCATCCATTTTTCATTCATGACTTACTGCTACTCCAAAAAGGCCTTGAATACTACCTGTACAAAGGTACACGAATTGAGCTGAATTAATGACCAGAACTGGTGGGGATGGTAATATTGCCGCCTTCAAAAAATGCGCCCCACTGTAAAAGGGCCATGATAGCAAACAGGACTGATGTTTCTATGGTAAGTGTAGGTGAAATTCTCTGGGAACCCTCAAAAGAGTGGGTGGAGCAAACCAATATCAATGCCTTCAGGCAATGGTTGAAGGAAAATCAGGGCGTTGAGTTTGACGACCTGCACCAGATGCGTCGCTGGTCGCTGGATCAACTGGATGACTTCTGGCAGGCCATCTGGGATTATTTCAATATAGAATCTTCCTCTCCTCCCAGTGCCGTTCTTGGCAACCGAAGCATGCCGGGCGCTGAATGGTTCCCTGGCGCCAAACTCAACTACGCCCAGCACATCCTGCGCAATGAGAAACCCGGCGAAGCTGCCCTGCTGTATGCCAATGAAGACCAGGAACTGCATGAACTGGAATGGTCCGAGATGGCCGCCAGTGTTCGACTCCTGGCGACAGAGTTACGCAAGATGGGCGTCAAACCCGGTGATCGTGTCGCCAGTTACATGACCAATATTCCCCAGACCGCCATCGCCCTGTTGGCATGCAGCAGTATTGGCGCCATCTGGTCATCGTGCTCACCAGATTTTGGTACGCACAGCGTACTCGACAGGCTGTCCCAGATTGAACCCAAGGTCCTGTTTTGTGTTGACGGCTATCATTACAAGGGCAAGGCATTCAACCGCAAGGCGGAAGTCAGGAACATCATCAATACCCTGTCCAGTATTGAAAAGGTGATTTACCTGCCCTACCTGGACAAGTCTGATACCGAACTACCGGTTGAGAATGCCATTCTCTGGCAAGACCTGATGGACAAGGAGCCGGTACCGGCCGAGTCATTCGAATTTGAACAGGTTCCCTTTGACCATCCGCTCTGGATCCTGTTTTCCTCCGGCACCACCGGCCTGCCAAAAGCCATTGTCCATGGCCATGGCGGCATCATCATCGAGCAATACATGCTTGGCGTACTGCATTACAACCTCAAACCACAGGACCGCCTGTTCTTCTATACAACAACGGGCTGGATGATGTGGAACTTTGTAGTCAGCACGATGCTCTACAGTGCCTGCCCCATTCTTTATGATGGTAACCCGGTGCATCCGGAGCCCGATGCCTTGTGGAAACTTGCCGATGACGCCGGCGCCGTACTGTTCGGTGCCAGCCCCACCCTGCAACAGATGCAGCAAAATATGGGCCTGGTTCCCAAGGACAGGTTTGCCTTTGAAAAACTGGAGTCCATCATGCTTGCCGGCTCCGTTGTCTCTGCCGAATGCACCAAGTGGTTCTACGACAATGTCAAAAGCGACCTGTTTGTTGCTCCCGGCAGTGGCGGCACGGACATCTGCGCCGGTTTCTGCGGCCCCATGCCCGGCCTGCCGGTCAAGGCTGGCGTTATCCAGATGCCCCACCTGGGTGTGGATCTGCAGGCCTTTGATGAAGACGGCAATTCACTGATCAATGAAGTCGGCGAATTCGTGGTCACACAGCCAATGCCTTCCATGCCCCTGTTTTTCTGGAATGACGAAAACAACGAGCGTTACAAGGAAACCTATTTCGAAGAGTATCCCGGCATCTGGCGCCAGGGCGACTACTTCATGATCAACGAGGAGGATGGCTGTTTCGTTCTGGGCCGTTCTGATGCCACGCTGAACCGGTACGGTATTCGTATCGGTACGGCAGAAATCTATCGCTGCGTGGACGGTATGGACGAGGTGGAGGATTCCATCATCGTGAACCTGGACCTGCCAGGTGAAAAGTTCTTCATGCCGTTGTTTGTGAAGTTGCCCGAGGGTGAAACACTCACCGATGAGCTGAAAAAATCAATCTGCGCCAAACTGCGTGCCGATTACACGCCGCGTCATATTCCCGATGAGATCTACCAGGTCGACGAAATTCCCTACACCCTCACGGGCAAGAAAATGGAAGTACCCATTCGCAAGATACTCATGGGCAGGGATCCGGAAAAATCCGCCAACCGGGATGCGATGAGCAATCCAAACTCACTGGATTACTTCATCACCTTCAGGGAAGAAAACAAGGACAAGCTGGGCTAGACCAACTCTGCCAGGGTCAGGAGCCAGGCAAACTGACCTGGCCCCGGCAAAACTCAGTTTTCGTCGTCGTCACCGCCGCCAAACAGGTTGCCGACACGGTCCAGCGCACCGCCCACTTCTTCTTCAAGGCGCTGGCGCCCCTCATCAACCCGGTTCTGCAACTCTTCTGAATTGCCCAGCAGATCAGTGACCCTGCTCACCAGCGCTTCGGCTGCGCGACGTCCCACCTGTGACAGGATCGGCGCCATCACCTGGCTGGCAAGATCAGCAGGTGTGCCATCGAGGTTTTGCAGCTCAATATCACCCAGGCTGACCTCCACCGGGTTCGGCAGGCGATCATCCATCAGGGTACCGCTGATATTTTCAATGAGAATGTCATCAACTATCACCCGGGGCTGTGAACCTGGATCTTCCGCAGGCTCGGCCGGTTCGCCGCTGTCAAAGCGGGACGAGATGGCATCAAAGTTGGTCATGCCATCGCGACTCTCGTATAGCACATAGGGATCCCGCGAGACGACGCTGAGAAAATGGATCGATTCGGCACTGATGTTCTGGATATCGAGCCCAACACTGAGTTCTGAAAACCGCAGCATGTCTCCCTGGGTGAAGCCCTGGGGATTGGCAATGGTGAAGTCATAGATTTCTGCTGTGCCTCCAGTCAGATTCAGTGCCACACTGCCAACCGCCACCTGGGTGCCGAGGGCCCGTGACCCTGCCGTCTCAATGGCCGTCTCCACCAACTCGTCAAGGTTGAGATACACATAAGTAAATCCTCCCGCGACAAGGACAACAATAATACCCAGTGCTATAAGTACTTTTTTCATGATCCAAACCTCCTGTGATTGATGGCATGGTACTGGCTGACGGGATAGTAGACAGGATTGTAATGGAATTCCCGATTACAGCTAACCGATAAATAGTTGATTCCGGTCAATACCTCTTGCTTCCAATAATACAAATTGGGAAGACACTTGTGTATGATTCAGGCAACAAAAATAGCCGACAGTCATATAAACCCGGCAAGACCAACCAGTAGCAACCAGTAACAATCAGGCACCAGCCGAGCACCAAAAAGGGATCTCCATGCAATTTTATCCACCTGAATATTATGATGATAAGAAGAACGGGTACACGGCTATCCGTACCCAACCCCTGGCCAGCAGCATGGGGGCAGAAATCCTGGATGTGGATATTGCTACGTTGACCGATGAACAGTTCGAGCAGATCAAGGATGCCCTGTTCCGCTACAAGATGATCTACTTTCGCAACCAGAGCAATATGACCATTGATGACCAGGAAGCACTGACCCTGCGTTTTGGTGAATTCGGTACCGATGCCTACACCCAGGGAATGGAAGGACACCCCAATGTCCAGCGTGTACTCAAGGAAGCCAGTTCAGTGGTGAGCTGGGTATTTGGCGATGGCTGGCACACGGACTCGCCATTCCTGGACCAACCCCCTTCCATCAGCCTGCTGCAGTCCCTTGATGTACCACCTTACGGGGGGGATACCTGGTGGAGTAATGCCGAGCTGGCCTATGAGCTGCTCAGTGACAAGATGAAGGAAGTGATTGCCCCCCTGAAAGTCCACATGTCTGCAGCTTTCGTGCTGTCCAATGTCAACAAGGGCGAGCCCAAGCTGAACGATCTCACCATGGGCGACATGAACCTGACAGTGGACCAGCAAAAAATGATTGAAGGCAATTTCCACCCCCTGGTGCGCACGCATCCGGAAACCGGCAAGAAAAGCCTTTATTGCGATTGCTCCTACGCCATGGGAATCGAAGGCATGACCCAGGACGAGTCCAAGCCACTGATTGATTACCTGGGCTGGCATGCCACCCGCGAGGAATTCAATTGTCGGCTGCGCTGGGAGAAAAACATGCTCGTGATCTGGGATAACCGTTCGTGCCTGCACAAGGCCTTTAATGACTATGATGGTTACCGGCGCGAAATGATTCGCACCATCGTCAACGGCGAAGTGCCTGCCTGATACCGGCTTTTACCGGCAAGAATTGATCCGCAAACCATTAGTGCCGGCAGGACCCTGTCTGTTAGAATTTCGCAGCCTTTCTGCAAACGGACACACACTACCTGCCCCTGATGAGCGGCCCTTCACCTTCTAATCCGGACAGCCGGAAATACCGTAAACCTGACCTGGTCAATGATCCTGTTGGCCTGGCCCTGTATCGAACCACCCTGCCGACCACGGTAGGCGCCATTTCCATGATTCTTTACTACCTGGCTGACACCTGGTTTGTCAGCCTGCTGGGAACGGATCAGCTGGCGGCACTGGGTTTTACTTTTCCTGCCACTATTTTACTGACCTACCTGGGCGTCGGCCTGGGAATAGGTACCTCGGCTTGTGTAGCCCGGGCCCTGGGGGCAAGAAACAACGACAAGGCAACGGAAATGACCTTCTGCGCCGTCGTCTTTGGCTTCATTCTTGGCGTGTTCCTGGTCATTCCGGCGCTATTGTCCATCGATGCGGTCTTCACCCTGCTTGGTGCTGATGCCGCCACCCTCGTCCTGATCCGGCGTTTTATCAGTACCTGGTACCTGGGCCTGCCTCTCCTGCTGGTGCAATTTGCAGGCACGGCAGTGATGCGAGCCACAGGCAATTCCAATTTGCAGGGCAAGCTGATGATGCTCGGCGCTGCGGTCAATGCCATTCTCGATCCCCTGCTGATTTTCGGCCCGGGCCCTTTACCGGCCTTTGGTATCAGGGGAGCTGCCATCGCTACCGTCATCACCTGGTTTTTATCGAATGTCTTTATCTGGTATTTCCTGGCGGTGGAGGAAAAACTGTTTCGTTTTTTCTGGCCCGGATTACGCAAACTGCTCAAGGATTGGGGCTTATTGCTGAAGATTGCCTTGCCAGCCGCATTGGCCAACATGATCACCCCCCTGGCCACGGGTGTGATCACCGCCACCCTGGCCCAGTACGGTGCACAGGCCGTGGCCGGCTATGGCGTGGTAATGCGCATGGAAGCCCTGGTGATGATCGTGGTGCTGGGCATGTCCATGAGCCTGCCGCCTTTTATCAGCCAGAATTTCGGTGCCAATGCCTTTGACAGGGTGCGCCATGCCCTGCGCCTGTCCCTGCAGTTTGTCATGGGTCTGCAGCTGGTGCTTTATGTCATCGTTGCCCTGGCAGCCCCATTGATCGCCCGTATCTTTTCCAATGAACCGGATGTGATTGCTGTCATTGTCACCGTGCTGCGAATTCTGCCCATCAGTTACGGTTTCCAGGGCATGGTCATACTCAGTGCCTCCAGCTTCAATGCCCTGCATGCGCCGCGCAACGCCCTGCTCACCAGTTTGCTGCGGTTTTTCATTTTCTATGTCCCACTGGCACTGCTGGGTGCCGCCATGGGCGATATACCGGGCCTGTTCATTGGTGCAGCGGTTGGCAACCTGTGTGCCGGCATTCTCGTCACCTGGTGGATCTACCGCTATACCCTCACATTGCAGCAGGATACCCAGACCACCTGAAGTCCAGGGCCATTCCTGGCACCCCGGCAACAGGGGCAACTCTCTCCCAACTTTGTTGATAATGCTTATCATTTACAATACTATTATTATCAATAATTATTAATCCGCTGAATTATCGAATGTTCCGTAAAACCCTCTTCTGGGCCCATCTTGTCTGCGGTGTGGTTGCCGGCCTGGTCATCCTGATGATGTCCTTCACAGGTGTTCTGCTGACCTATGAACGGCAAATCCTGGCGTGGGCCGAACAGCGCCACTATGTGCCGGAGGCCGAACAACAGGAACGCCTGTCACTGGAACAACTGGCCTTCATCGCGCGCACAGAACACCAGGACGTTGACGCATCTTCCATTGCTGTGATCAATGACCCGGGCGCTCCTGTCACTTTTTCTGCAGGCCGTCGTGGTGGTGTGAGTCTGAACCCCTATTCCGGGGAAGAAATGGAAACCGGCAGTCCCGGGCTGGAAAACTTCTTCAGGACGACGACCGGCATTCATCGCTGGTTCAACATGACCGGTGAGAGCCGTAACACGGCAAGAGCCATCACCGGGGCCAGTAACCTGATGTTCCTGTTTATCATCTTCAGTGGCATTTACCTGTGGTTTCCCAAGCTCTGGCGCTGGAGCATGTTCAGAATACGCCTTGCCTTTCGCAATACCGGCGGCAATAGCAAAGCCAGGGATTTCAACTGGCACCATGTCCTGGGCATCTGGTCTGCCATCCCCCTGGCAGTGGTGGTGGCCACCGCCAGCGTGTTTTATTACCCCTGGGCCAATAATCTCGTTCACCAGATCTACGGTGAAGAACCGCCCTCACGTGGCCGGGGACCCGCACCGGGAGCTGGTGGCCAGCAACAAGCGGGCAGCCTGCCTGCACAGGAGCCTGTCTACCTGGGTTATGACGCCCTCTTTGACTATGCCAGGACGTATATCGAATCGGAACAGGGAAGCTGGCGTCAAATCAGCCTGAACATTCCGGATGAGAACAGTCAAACAATGAGTTTTGCTGTCGACCAGGGCAACGGGGGTCAGCCCCACCTGCGACATACCGTGGTCCTGAGCCGGACCGATGGCCAGGTGACCGGGTGGCAACCGTTTTCCAGCCAGTCACCTGGCCGTCAGACCCGGTCCATTGTGCGCTTCCTGCATACCGGCGAGGTACTGGGACTGGGTGGACAAACCATCGCCGGCCTCGTGTCACTAACCAGCCTGTTCATGGTCTGGACCGGTCTGGCCCTGGCCTGGCGTCGCCTGGTCGCTCCCCTGTACCGAAAGAAATCGGGCCTGGTCGAGCACGAAGCCTCCTGACGTGGTTTTTTCCCGCCAGCTTGATTAACATGGCCTGTTTTTGGCATCAGGCAATCTATACAGCATGATCAATATCACCCCCCTGCAGCCGCGGCTGCTTCTGGCAACCTTCCTGTTGTCATGCCTGTCCGTAACGGCCCGGGCACAGGAAGAAGTGGTCTTTTCTACTGCCCAGGTTGAAAGCGGCCAGGTTATCTACCGGGAAACCTGCCAGATTTGCCACGGCAACCGTCTCAGTAACGGCCAGTTTGGCACGCCCCTGAAAGGGAGCTTTTTTCGAAATAACTGGAAGGGAAAAACCCTGGGGGAACTGGTGCAGCATACCTGGGAGAAAATGCCCCCTGATAATGTTCAGTCGCTAACCTGGGACCAGGTCACCGACGTGCTGTCCTTCATCCTGTCACAAAATGCCCTGGAAGCGGGCGAGACGGCAATGTCCACTGACATGGACATCCTCGTGGGCATACCGCTGCCCTGGCAGTAAGGGCCGCCTGATGGCTCTAGAGCCTGCCTGACCTGACAAATGCCAGCGTTCGTTCCAGCGCATCAAGCCCTATCTGCATGAGTTTTTCGCCTTCCGGAAGATCAGGCCGCGTATGCCCCTGGGGGCCCAGTACGAAATCGTGATAGCCGTGTTCATACACTTCCATCCTGACGTCCTTTCCTGCCCGTGACATTTCTTCGTACAACTTTTCCGTCAGCGGTTTTATGGGATCCTCGGTGCCCACCAGAATCAGCACCGGTGTCTGTACCCTGGCAATATTGGCTTCGGCCACTTCCCTGTCGATGGCCAGGTCGGACATAGTGCCGGTGGCCAGTTCATCGCCCAGGGTTGCCCCCAGGAACCAGACCGGAAAGGGTGCCCCCACCACTACGGCGTGTAAATCAGTGACCAGTGATGCCAGGTACATCACCAGGTTGCCGCCCAGACTGACACCATAAACACTGACGTCGTCGCTGTCTGCGTAAGGCAGGGAACGCGCATAATCAATGACCGCCAGGCCGTCATCAATGGCCGTGGCGAATCCTGCCTCTGTGGGTTGATTGACGGCATTCCAGTCGCCTCCCCGGTAGTCTGCAACAATCACCACGTAACCTTCCTGGAGAAAGCGCTCCCACACCGGCCCGCCATGATCACCACGGGACCAGCCGACCAGTTGTTCCATACCGCGACCACCCGGTGCACCATGGAACATCACCATGACAGGAAAAGGTCCTTGTCCTTGCGGTTTGCGAACCGCAGCTGCCACATAGGCGCCGTCGGCAGATTTGATCCACACCTGCTCGACGGGTGAATCGCGGGTATCGACGACATGGATATAGTCATCGAATGGCAGTGCTGCCGGATCCGCACTGAAGTACTCCACATCGGCCAGCCCGTATCCGGTAAACAGCAAGAGAAAAAGTGTCAGATTCAGCCTGGTCAACATAGTGTTACCTCGATGCAATTCTGTGTATCAGTCCGGAATCACCCTGCCACGGTTCAGGATTTGCCGGGGATCGAGCGCCTGTTTCAGCGTGCGCATGAGGGCAATTTCCTCTTCCGAACGTGAATAGGCCAGGTAACCGGTTTTCTGCACACCAATGCCATGCTCGGCCGATACCGAGCCGCTGAAATCCCCGACGACCTTGTACACCACGTCATACATGGCCTTGACATCATCATGGGAGCCCGTGTGACACAGGAAATGCAGGTTGCTGTCGGCAATGTGACCGAACACCATCATCTTTGCCTTCGGCACAGCAGCAACCAGCTCTTTTTCCACCTGCTGCAGGAAAGCCTCCATGGAGGATATGGGTACACTGACATCAAAATTGGCGGCGTTCTTGATGAAAGCCGAAATCTCACCCACACCGTCACGAATTTTCCAGAATCCTTCCCGATCCTTTTCGGAATTGGCAATCAGGGCATCACTGACCTGGCCTGACTCCATGGCATCAGACAGCGTGTTCATGAACACCTCGGCGTCCCTGTCTGCATCACTGCCTTCCAGCTCGGTCAGAACGTAGACCGGGTGACGGGTATCAAAGGGTGAGCTGATACCTTCCACGTTATCCGTGATGAAGTGGAAATAGTTTTCCCACATCACTTCAAAAGCACTTAAAGCACCGCCAAACTCTCCCGTTACCTTGTGCAACAGGGCAACCACATCGCTGAAATTCTCCAGTGCCAGCAACGCGGTACAACGACTGCGTGCCTTGGGGAACAGGCGCAGCACTGCCCGGGATACGATACCCAGCGTGCCTTCCGTACCGATGAACAGGTGTTTCAGGTCATAGCCGGCATTATTTTTCAACATCTTGTTCA
>Ga0181577_10003820_pt1 | contig 11680 bp, 16 predicted proteins | sample 101ome_21_FD_132468 | JGI IMG/M metagenome (GOLD analysis project Ga0181577, IMG submission 132468) | Coastal salt marsh microbial communities from the Groves Creek Marsh, Skidaway Island, Georgia - 101413BT metaG (megahit assembly) | ecosystem: Environmental > Aquatic > Marine > Intertidal...
CCAAGTTATGGCTTTTATGTGCTTGGATTCATTGACAGCAACTTGGCGGATCTCTCCCACATCATCGACTACAAGACAGGAGGCGAGGGTAAGGAAGCGCAGTACACTTCAGGCCATTACTCACAGCTCCATATCTACGCCCTGGCTCTGCGTCAGGAGACAGGTATAACACCAAGCAAAGCACAGGTTAACTTCATTAGACGCGCAGGAAACCCGCAATTAGGCGAAACCCTGACAGTAGCTAACGAAGCGCCCCAGCTTTTCGATATTGACATCAGTATGCAAGAGCTAAAACGGGTGTACTGGGACACGCTGGAAACGGCTAGAAAGATTGAACAATTTTATTTGAAGTATAAAGGAGATAAGAAGAATTAATATGGGTAAAATAACAATTAGTGCTGACGATTATAATGCAGAAAAGGAAGGCATTATCGTTTTTTCGGAATGGGATATGGAAGACGATGATAAAGATAAGCCTGAAAAGGAATATAAAAGCAATATTCCAGTATGGGATTTTTTAACATCAAAGCAGGTTTACTTCTTATTGGTTTTGTCTGAGTTTTTAGAAATTGAAGAAGAATTAATAAAGAGTAATTGCAAAGAAATATCCGTTTCAGAGTTTTGGGATTAGAATAACTTTTCATATTGCTTGTGTTTTATTAAAAACCCTGTCACCTTCAAAAAGTGCAGGGTTTTTGCTATATTGCTATTGGAGATAACAAACAGCGCGAACAAGCTACTAACAAAGCCTGTAAGCGCCAAATAAAAGGAGTGCGCTATGATTGAGAGGATTATGAGCATCGCAGACCGCGAAGCCAACAAGGCGGAAAAGGCAAAGGCATGGATCATCCTGGTATTCCTGTTTATCCCAGCTGCGGCTGGATACTGGGTAGTAATACGCTGGATTAACTGGCAGACAACTCCTAGCCATGAGGGATATTTCAATCTGACAGAGTCCGGGCTACATCTAACGACTACCATCAGCATCGGATTCCTTATCGTTAGCGTATTGCTTGCTGTAAGCGCCCTTTACGCTCGGAGGGAGTACCGGGAAAGTACATATCTACATGAGCTACAAAAGGGCTACCATGAGCCGATTATGAGCCACAATGAGCCGATTATCCCCGCAATAGATACTGAGATTAGAGACGTTAAAATCCGCATGGAGAGAAACGGACAAACGGTGTATATGCCTCTGGCTATGACTGCCGACCAGGCTATCGAATACTTTGATAGGCTTCCGCTAAATGCAAACGAGCTTCGCCATCTTATTGAGGATTATAAGGGATGGGGGAAGGTGACGCGTTATCTCGAAAATCGTAAAATACGGGCGAATACCGAAGCCCTTTACCAGATCCCTGAGAAGGTAGAATATGGACAGGCTGTTACCTGGGAGGGGTAGATTGTAAAAAGTTTGCATTTTTTTTACTTTTTTTGTGTTATTACTTGCATAGAACAAATATGTTCTATATATTTGTATTATAACAAAAGCAATTATGACAACTACACAAAACAACATCGCAAACGAAATTTTTGAAGAGTATAAACTAAGAGCGCAAGCAATTGGCCAAACTTTAGGCCAAGGAAGATTCATTAAGCAGTTAATGAATGTGGAAAAGGGGATTGAAACTATCAACGCTGCAAAAGCTCAAATTTTAGAGTGCATTGAGTGGATAAAAGAAGATAGATTAGAAAATTATTATATAGGAGATTTTAAGCTAATTGTGGAATCTAGTGCTGAAGTACGTTTTTATGAAATTATGAATGGACGTAGCCAGAGCGAAGCGGTTTCTGAAAAATTAGAAAATGCAAGAAACACCCTTAAAAATATCTTAGCATAATGACAACCCTAGCCGAAATCATCAAAACCCGAAAGCTAGGAGCGGAGATAGCCGAGCTTTTGGGGGTGTCTTACGCCACGTATCGCAAGCGAATTACACGGGTCAAGTATTACCCGCCAATACCAGAAAGCGAGCTAAGACAAGCAGCAATAGCCATTCTCGAAAGGGATTTGCAAGCATTGAAAAGTAATACACTTTTGGAAGTGCTGAAAGATGTAGAAACAACGGGCAAGATCTAAAAGCCCCTCCCCTCAAAAAAGTATTGACCATCGTAGCGCAAGGGCGTAACGGTGGTCATTGCATTTTCGTGCTGGTCGATGACAGCGCAGCCGTTTACCCAGGTCTTGCGCTCCCACCATGCTTTATATCTGAATACCTTCGCTTCGGGATCTCCACCCCACCCGATATTATATGCTGTGCTTCTGCCGTTGCTAAACTGCTGCCAGCGGTGGGTATGGCAAAAGGCTACATTCTGGTTTAATTCCTTCAGGTGTTTGGCGGCTGCATGGACACCCCAATAAACGCCATGAATGATACAAAGATCGCCAATGAAGCACCTGGCTTCCCGGTATGGTGCGAGGCTGATATAGCCCCTCTCAGCGAGTCTTAGCCCTTGATGGTAGTCTATTATAGCACCGCCTAATTTAGCGTTGTCTACGGGCTTCTTGAAGCGTCTAATACGTTCTTCGTGGTTGCCTTCCAAGTAGACCTTCTCACAGTCGCCCATAGCTTGATCCAGAACGTCTAAAACTACATTTGATTCATCGTATTCCTGCTGCAAGGTAAGCCCAGGCATTTCCCATTGACCGCGATTATGCGACGACACCGAAAAGGCATCTAGGAAGTCACCCATAATAACAACAAAATCCGGCTTTATATACCGGATTAATTCTAGGTTGGCATCCATCTGCCTGACATTATGGAAGGGAGCATGAACACACGGCAATATCAATCCCCTCTTTCTTCCCTCTGTTACCGTGTATTCCTCCCTATATATCGGTTCTTTGGGTGCGAAGTTATGCGTCTGCATTTCTTCTAACATCAGCTGTACGCGATCAGGGCCGAGCTTTCGCACCTGGTCTATTATCCCTCTCCACTCATCACCCCATCGAGGTCTATATTCGTTCATATTATCCCAAAATTTTGGGAAGCAGGAACCCGGCTAGAAAGGTAACAACAGAAATGCCACCGACTAACTGCCACATTCTCCGCTTCAACGTGTCAATATCTTCCCTGAACTCAGACTCTAATTTATCTACCTTACGCTCGACGCGCTTCAGGTCGCCTATAATACCACCATCACCAGCACCTTCCAGGATAGTGTTAACCCTGGTTAACTTCTCGCTCACTTCTGCTATATCTCTCTTAATTTCCTTTACGCTTTCGTTAAATGCGGTCAATATCTGGTCGTTTGTCATTTTTCTGCTAAAATTATACCGTTTGCAAAATTTTGAACAAATGGTTTTATTTCTTTTTATCCTCCGTAAAAGTTAGCCCCATCAAAAGGCACTACGTCTGTATTTGAAAGCCCCGCGCTAATAGATACATTCCCGGAGCTGTCGCAGCTTCCGACGATGGCTATTTTGCTAGACCCTCCGAATAGGTAAATCATCGGGAAATGCATCGTGCTGCTGGGAGTTTCGGAAAGCTGAAAAAGCGTAGTACCAGCGGAGATTGAAGCCGTTGCCGTTACGCTCCCCTTTACATAAATTTGGTCAGCATCATCTTTTCTACTGTCTGTTGTTCCGGTAAGGTTGGTATGATAGGATGATGATGCGCCATAAGTGCCACCGCTAAAGCTTGATATATCGGCCCACTTTATACCGAGGGACTGAGTACTGTCAGCTGTTAATACTTGGTTATTTGTCCCTACTGGAAGCCTAGCATCTACTGTACTGAATCCAAATAAATCACCTTTTGTAGTTAATGGGCTACTAATGCCCGTTGGTGCATCCCACTCACACTCACCAGTACTTGTATTCTTTAGCGTGAGGACATCCCCCACGCTTGCCGCTGCTGCCCCTATCTGCGCCTCGGTTACATAAAGTGCCCCAGAACTAGCATCTACCTTGACAGAAGTAGTCCCGGATAAATCTAACTCATCCCCCGCGCTTACATTAACATCCCCCCCAACACTCGCCATCGTTATAGCATTAGCGCTGTTAGTTTGTATTGTAACTGAGCCTATTCCAGTAGCGCTAAATGAATTTACATATACAAATGAGATACCAGTCCCCCCTAGTGTGTAGGAGTAAGTAACCCCACCTACAATAGTATTCCTATTAAAGTCACCGCCTTGGATTATTTGCCCGGTGCTTCCGTCTGTCGTCAACCCATTTGCCGCTTGTGGGTATGCAACATTGTAGATAAAAAGGTAGTTATCATTTACAGGAGCTACGCACTTTACCAGATTAGTGGTAGGCACTTGCGAGATCTCCCCAGCGTCATCATCCGAAAGGTAGTAGTCGCGGCCTACTGCTAGGCCGTGATTGGCAATATTTACATACCCTTGGCGCTGGATGACAAAGTTATCTACATCAGTCACCTCTATAATGACAGCATCTTGATAGGTAGAACTGGCGGAGCCTATCGCCTTTGTCCATGTTCCGGCATTGTCATAGACAGGAATAAACCCAAACGAGGGCAAGGTAAAGCCGTGCCCTACCTGGTTAACAGATTCAGTAAGCCCTGTCTCGAAGTTGACCGGGCCTACATTCCCACTTTCCCAAAAATAATAGCTTGGCATATTGTCAAAAAATTAGGGAGTAGAGAATACACCCTACCCCCTTGGAGATTCTACTATGAAATGAACTAGGAAGATTACCTTAAATAGCCGCTGCCGACTGGGTGTATCCTTTCTTGTTGAACTCGTCATAGATCACATTGATCTTTTTAGAGTTGGCTGCGGTGAAACTGGTATCGCTTGTCGCCCCTTTCATTTCAGTAAATACCAAAGATGACGGATAGGCTTGGATAGTAACTTCATTACTGGACTTGCTTACTCGAACATCACCGTTATCGTAAGTGAATCCAGCGTCCAGGATAGCGCCCTCGATGGCTGCTGTCAATTTGGCTGTATCGTCACCATCCAATACAGGGTCGAAGTGATAAACAGTTCCGGCCAGACTAACGCCTGTAAAGCTGCCTTTTGTTGATACGTCGTGAGTCATTGTATAGCTTTTTACATCAGTAGAGGTATCCACTGTGCCGCTATCGTCATTGATACCCGAAACGATTTTGATTGCGTTTCCGGGGTTGCTGTTTCCAGCTGCTAAATTTGCTACAATCATGATTTCTAATTATTAATATTACCAAAACCCCTTAGGGCATTTATTTTCTTTTTTCTTTGCTTTAAATACTGTCAATACAGGATTAGTTTTCAATGTTACCTTAAACTCTACCTCACATCCACATACACCGCATTGATCGCCTTGTAAATGCTTGCAGTCCTTACAAATCGCTAGCCGTTCTTGGGCTTTCTCTTCGCTCACTTGCTCAAAGTCGAAGCCATCGGACACCATCTTCAGCGCCCTGCTTCCGGCCTTTGCTAGTAGTAGTTTAGTCGTCTGCATAGAACATGAAACCTAAATTTTTAGTCCTCAATGCCTCACAGTCAGCATCATCATCGCAGCTAGCCCAACTAAGGGCAGTAGCATTTCGCTTCAGGTAGTCTACCAGGTTGCTGTATGCCTCCGTTTCCGCTTCCTTCGCAGCACTTACGGTATAGCTCAATTCCTCCTTTGTTACTGTCAGATCACTACCACGAAGTACGCCCTGAGACTCACCCCTAAAGGTTGACATCGCAAGCGAAGCACGGTAGACGCTTATTGCCAAGTAATCACGTAGGCCACCATTCCAAAGGTTATTGTAAGCCGTTGTGTTGAACTTCTTCGATTGCTCCCAGTAGTTGGTATCACTCAAAGGGGTGGCCGCTGGCACGTTTTGCAGGGCGGTATAAACGAGTCCGTTGCTGTTGTTGTTAACATCGTCACCCGTTGAGTAGGTGGCGGCATTGCTCCAATCAGTCCCGGCATAGCTTATCACATCAGTTACCAGCTTGTCATAGAAAGTCCACCCCAGGCACTTGTTGGCAACATACCTTTCGCGGGTATTAATCAGCCTATTGAATAGGTTGACATCATAGTTAGGCCCGGCAGGACTGAAGTATCGCACTTCGTATGCATTTATCAAGCTACTCATGCCACGCCCTCCCTGCTTTGCGCTTCTGCTTCCTGCTCCAATAGCTCAGCCATTGGATTGGTGAAGCCTATGCTGTACTGCTGCATCTCTGGTTGCCCCATGTATTCAGCTGCAAGCATTACCGCCAAATTGCTGGGCGCTAGGGTCCGGTTCTGCCAGGGCTTAACGACCGTCTGATATTTCCATCTGTACAGCCTGTTTAGCTCCTGAGTATTACCGAGCGTTCCCGCCTTCGATTGTCCCATGAGAGAACCATCCCAGTTGTGAGACTTCACTATCTGGGCCTCGCAATCTTCAGCTACATACTTCTGAAATTTTTCGTCTGTATTGGGCTTAAAGCTATGGATAAAAGCTTTTTCCTGACTTTCGGCCCTTTGCCTCAATACTACGCTATTGGCTTCGCCCTTCCGGGAAAAAACGCGTTTAAAGCTTGCGGCTACGTCTGCATAGTCTGAGCTATCGACATCACCCTCAACCTCTACAAAGTGCTTTCCTGTAAAGCCGTTTCCGTACTCCTTTTGGGTGTAATCCCCGCGCATCACTTCTAGCCATTGAAAATAGATAGAATTAATGGAGAAGGGCACTCCGTACCAATTCCTGGAGGTGGTAAGGTTGGCTTCATGAATGAGGGTAGTAAAAACTCCTTCCCCCATATCACCGATATAAGGGTAGACAGGTAATAGCCTTGCCGGATTTGCTGCTAGATAGGTAGTGTTCCACTCATCCGAAACATAGGCCATTCGGGCCTCACCTAGCTTACTATACTTATATCGCACATTAAGCTGGTCATAGCCCCTTAGCTCAACGCTTCGCACACCCGCAGTTTCCGTAAAGATTACCTGAATCCAAGCATTACCGTTTTCCTGAAGGTTGTTGTACGACTGATTTGACAAGGCATAAAGCTCCCTTCCGCTGGTAAAGCTTTCGAGAAAATCAATGAACGTGTTAGCCTCCTGTGGGCTGACCTCCTTTATTTCGCGTGTATTGGCAAAGCCGTCACGCTTTCGACGCTTAACAACCATTTCACCACCTAAAGCATAGTCTTTTATCGACTGAATGCAAGCGCCCTGCGTAGGGCTAAGCGTGCTTAGGCGGTTGAATAGCTTCAGCGCTGTATGGTTTTCGCCCATATAGGGAACGATGTGCAAACCACCGTACCAACTGCTACGGGCTTCATTCTCCGAGGGCGTTAGTTCATCTTGGATTGGATTGCAAACATCACCAACCGCTAAACAGTTAGTGCCATACCCGCTGCCGATATTCGATAGCGTCTTTGCGGTAATCTTCGCACAATCGGTACAATCCAGGTTAGACATAGCAGATACCTTTTTTTTAGATGAACTTAGCCCAGGGTGCTTCGTGGCCTTCGGGTGCTTTTACCCATGTTGCGCCTAACGGCCCCCAGTCGAAGATCCATTGTAGAAGCTCCTGGCTGTTGGCAATTCCGGCATACTTGCGGCCCCCAGGGCTGTACCAATCCTCGCTACTAGTGTTGAAATATCGTCCACCGATTGCGAAGTTTCGGCCCGGAGTCCCGACCACCTCAAACTGCTGCTTCCTACTCACCTTTTTTGCTGGCGCTTTACGCTCAGCGTCCTGGTTTTTGGAAGGGGAAGAAGTACGGTTAAATACTCCTTCCTCGTTCTTTCTTTTAGCCATAGTCAGCTAAAAATTATGATAAGGTCAACGTACCCGTAAAGATCGGAGCGAGTCCGGTAGTGGTACAGGTAGTACCTAAGTTGAATGTCGCGTAGTCGTCGTCCTGTGTCGCCTTTGAATCCCATCCGAGGACGTTTACCTGGCAGTTCTTATAGGTCGCGGTATCGGCTGCGTAGTCTACATCGTAGCCCATCACTTTATAGATACCGTTATTGAACTTCAGAACCAGAACCAACTCGCAGCAATTTTTGATGCTCAGAAGCTGCTGCTGAATGGAAGAAGATAGGCCAGGAATCTGCGCTGTCAACGTCTGCGTAATTTTGGAAGCGTAGCGAATATCTGCGCTTTCCTCAACGAGAGTAGAAACCTGGTCATCGCACTGGATTTCGTAGAAAATTTTGCCTGTTGTCATGGTGAACCCTGTGATGTCACCGCTAGTAACGGTAACGGCAGAGATATCAGACTTCTGGCAGTAGTAGATATTAGCTACCCCCGGACTACCATCTGGGCAAGATGCCAGAGATACGGCTGCGGGTAAACAAGCTGGTAAAAAAGCCATTTTTTTATCTTGATATTAGGTTAATAAAATTGTCTTGGGGGTTCATTATGGCAGTACTGTACCGTTGTAAGACGCTACAATCAGATTGTCATAAGCAACACCACAACCTATACGGTAGGCGCTATACATCTCAACGCGACCTTTCGCGCTCGGCTCAGGGTTTTGGTAGATAACCAAGCCGCGACCGTTTCCAGTAGAAGCGGAGCTATCAGCATCAGTACCGATCTGCAAATTTTCGAGGGCTACCAACAGGCCGCGCTCTTTTGCTTTGCCGGAAATAGGCAACATTGAATCAAAGTCATCCCACTCAGGGACTTCTATCACCGGAATGCCATCATAAAACAGGACTGTACGAAGCGGCTGTCCGTTACCTTCAACGATGAAGCGGTTAGACATCTCAGTACCCAATCCCTGTAAATACTGGCGGTATGCTTTAAGGAATGCACGCTGTACTAAAAATACAGCCTGTCCCTGGTTAACGAAGTGACGCAGTTCGTTGCTTGCTGCGTCGAGCATAGCTTCGAACCATGAGGAGATATTTGCGCTGGTAGCATAGCGAGTAGCGCCATCGTAGCTGTCCACATAAGCGATATTGGTAGCGGTTACACCGTCCTCAATCTGCTCCCACAGGCCATCAAACTGGGCCATCTGCGTTTCCAGGACTCCGCGAGTACGCATATCAAGCTGTGAAAGCCCAGTAGCGTAAGTGGTAGTAAAAGTTGTTTCTGAGAACCATACCTGACGGAAGATATCATCTTTGAGCGCACCGCGAACGCGGGTAATTAAAGCTTGCTCCAACTGATTTGCAAGATCGCCCTCTGTGCTGTTCATGTTGTTTCCTGCGCCTCGGATGTTTTCCCAGATGCCAGTAAACTCGTCAGCACAAAGCTCCCCTTCCACCTCAAAAGCGTGTACAGTAAACTCGTCATCGACCATTGACTGGATAACCACAGGATCCCATGTGGAACAGTTCGTTCTTGCTTTGGCGATCGGCCCCATTTTGCCGATACGCTTAAATTTCTTTTTGTTCTTAACGCCATACGATACATCATACACGTTAATATTGAGGGCATTTGCAGCCTGGGCCAGAACATTCTCTGACTCGAAAACCGGCTTCAATAGCAATTCCCTGCTTTCCTCTAATTGGTATCCTGCGTTAAGCGTTCCACCAGTATTTACCATTCCCATCTTGCTATTTTTTATTATTAGTTCTTGGAGAAATTTTTGACAGTGTGAAGCCAGGTATTTTCGGGCGCGACTACCTTCTCCAACCCTTCACCATTATTGGTCGGAGTCTCAGGCTGCGCTTCGAGCGTCTTTGTTTTGTTGACTGCTTTGGCTACTTCTTCCACCTTTTCGGTGAGGGCTTCTACTTCGGTGCTGTTGTTAACCTTGTCGGCTACTTTTTCCACCTCTGCTTTAAGCTCGGTTACTTCGTTTTTTACAGCCTCGGTCGCTTCGTTTACCACCTCCTTGGCTACCTCTTCAACTTTGCCGTTGATGGCATTAGCGATAGAATTAGCAAAAGCCTGGACATCGAAGGTCTCAGTGTTCTTAGCTTCTGAAAGTTGCTGTTTCAGGTCTGCCACTTCATTGCGAAGGGCTTCAAGTTCGTTGGTTTCTGCTTGGGGCGTTTCCGCGATTTCTGCTTCGTCGTTTTTCTTGCCGATAAGGCTATTGACAAAGCGGACAAAAGCGCCCTGCTGCTCTGTGTTAAGATTATCCATGATATTATTATCAGTTTGACTATTGATTGGTATTTCGGGGGCTTCCCCTGCTGCGACTGGCGGTAGCTTAGCACAGTTTAGGGTACTACTCATGTAGTTCCTTACTTCGAGATCTTCAAGCGTTACTTGGTTCTCGAAAGTGATACCCTCTATGATCTTATCTACAAAGCCAAAGTCTTTTGCTTCCTGTGCTGTCATGTAGGTTTCCTCATCCATCATTCGCTTGATGGTGTCTAGCCTCTGTCCCGTTCTTTTCTTGTAGATACCAGCCGCGACCTTATCGAAGGTGTCTAACGCCTTCATGGTTTTTTCCATTTCTTTCTTATCCCCAGCTGTAAAAATCCAGTGATTATGGATCATGTAAATACAGGTAGGACTTGCCTCTACTACATCAGCGCCACAGGCTACGGTAGTAGCGGCTGAAGCCACCAAGCCAGAGAGGCGCGCTGTAACTCTGGCAGGGTGCCCCTTCAGAGCATCATATATCGCCATCGCATCGGCAGAGTCGCCCCCAGGGCTAGAAATGTTTACTGTAATGTTGGAGGCTTTAATGCCTTTGAGCTGGGCCAGAAAAACCTCTTTCGAGTTATCGCCTGTCCAGAAGTCATTTATAACACCGATAAGGTCGATTACTGCTGTGTCCTCGCCCTTGTTGTGAATATTATAAAAGGAGTTTATACGTCTGTCGATCACTGCTGTGTCCATCCCCGCTAATTAATTTAGTAGGGTAAACGCAAAAAAAATGCTGTCTTTGGGCCTTTTGCCTATTTTTAGCACAATGTTTGCACACGATTGTATATTTTTACTAATATTTTTATCCGACATGACAGATACGGAACGACTGAGAAACAAAAACGAGCTTTTTGACTTGATGAAGGAGGCACATATCGGTATATGGATGTACCAGAATGACATTCATCCAAACTGGGCAGTTATCGCAGGAGACATCAAAAGGGCCGGAACAAGGTTACACCAAGCTCGCGCCAAGGAATTTATGGCCAGTCCACAGGCTGCGAAAGATAGATTGAAGGAAGCTATTCATGAGATTGTGAAGGAACCCGTACAGACACCACAGGAAAAGCTATACCGGGAGGCCAAGGCAATGGGATTGAAGGTTCGCAAGACAATGAAGGTAGAAACATTGGAGAGACTGATTGCTGAGGCCAAGTAAATGCCTTTAGATTTCGCTATCGACATATCAACGGAGCTAGACAACGGTACGACCGAGGTTGAAACGGTCAAAGCCCATGTACTAACTCACCCATCAGAGATTACACTGAAGCGATGGGGTTCCTATTTCCAGAGGTTGGATAAGATGCCTGATTGGTTCAAAGCCTTTCACAATGCCAAGGATGAAGCCGAGAGGGTAGAACTACAAAAGGAATGGACTTCCGAGCAATGGGCGGAAAGCTATGTGCTATTTGCTAAGCTATCATTAACATTTGTTAATAATGCGAGACTAGATGACTTGCTAGAAATGCCGCTAGGTAGCCCAAAAGAACCCGAAGGCGTGGATAGCCTTCTTTCCCTTTTCCTGCTTACGATTAATACCGTATATGGCTACCAGCCACAGGAGAGAGAATACTTTGAGCATAAGGGGCGCAAGTTCAAAGCTTTCGTTTCGAAGTCAATAGCATGGCAGGAAATGCCGGGGGTAGATATGACGGTTAGGGATGCGATCAACGCTTTACAGA